>Ga0272442_10001405_pt1 | contig 36756 bp, 40 predicted proteins | sample SSMForm2O_FD_200262 | JGI IMG/M metagenome (GOLD analysis project Ga0272442, IMG submission 200262) | Marine sediment archaeal communities from Little Sippewissett salt marsh, Falmouth, MA, United States - SSM-Form-2O | ecosystem: Environmental > Aquatic > Marine > Wetlands > Sediment ... | reverse complement strand
TGTTGATGAAAGACGCTGAAGATAACCTTCTCGATATCATCAATAAGGTTCTGGAGCTGTCAAAGATCGAATCGGGGATACTGATATTGAGACGGAGGCCCTTTCAGCTGGAAAGCTGTATAAATAAAGCGGTGTATCCCCTCTACCTGGGTAAAAAACAGAAGGAAATAAGGATCCGTATAGACATTGAGGAGAAAATCCCTGAGCAGCTGATTGGAGACGGCAACAGTATCCAGCAGGTCCTTATTAATCTCGTGAGCAATGCGATAAAATTTACCGACCAGGGGAGTATCGATATTTCCGTTCGGATGTACGGCGATATCCGTGAGGGAAAAGTACCCCTTTTGTTCATGGTGAGGGATACGGGTACCGGTATCCCAAAATCTGAACAGGCCAGAATCTTTGGTTCTTTTCAGCAGGCGGACAGTTCCTTTTCAAAACTGCATCAGGGAACCGGGCTCGGCTTGTCCATCAGCAAGCAGCTTATCGAACTGATGGGGGGATCAATATGGCTTGAAAGCGTGCCGGACAAGGGGACAGCATTCTTTTTCGATCTTGATCTCAGCCTCCCGGCCGAAGGCGGTCCGCCGCCTGTTTATCATTCGGATCCTGCGGTGCTGCATACTGCAACGGCCCGGAATATTCTGCTGGTTGAGGACAATCCCCTGAACCAGCAATCCGTGAGCTATTTTCTGAAAGAGATGGGACATTTCTGTAGTCTTGCCGACAACGGAGAGGATGCTCTCGAACTCCTCCGGAAGAATGATTTCGACCTTGTGCTGATGGATGTGCATATGCCTGGAATGAACGGCATCGAAGCCACCCTTCGGATCCGTCAGGGCGGGGAAGAGCGTATTCGAAAAGATATCCCCATTATCGCCCTCACCGCCTATGCAATGAAGAACGAGATGGAAAAGATACTTCAATCGGGAATGAACGGATATGTTTCAAAACCCGTCAACAGGGAACAGCTTTTTCATGAAATTGAAAAAACCATATATAAATCTTCTTTGGCCCCGGAAGAACCAGCGGCAGTGTACGAATCCCCTGAATCCCTCATGATCGAGCAGGTTCTGACCGGGCGGAACGGTTTCAGCTCTTTCGTGGAGGATTACCGAACGGATATCGGTATTGCCGGCCAGCTGCTTGCTCTGTTTGTCCGGGATGTACCCGGAAGGATCGAACTGATAGAAAAGGCTTTGCAGGATAAAGACGGATCAGAGCTTGCCGATAACTTCCATTCTCTTACCAATAATTTGTCGGCTATTCGGCTTCATAAGATCGGACAGCATACCCGTGAGATGGAGAAACAGGCACTTTCCGGGAACTTTCACTATATCTCCGACAGGTTTCAGGAGACACGGACGGAGCTCGATCTGTTGATCGCGGAAGCACGTCGATATCTGCTGATTCTTAATATGATGAAATAATCCAGTTTCCCGCGCTCATCTTTTCTGCCAGATACCCAGGGCTACCAGTTTCTGCTCCGCCTGTTCAGCCCAGCCTCGGTTTGCCATCGGACTGGCGGGACTCGGATGCAGGATCGATGCTACCGAAGGCGATGCCGGCTCTGATTGGAGGGCTGTACGCGCTCTTTCTTCAGCGAACTTTCCCACTCCTATGACATATTCAGGCCGGAAGTATTTGACAATTTCACGCAGATGGTTGTCACAGAGTTTAAAAAGGCTGCTCCGTTCCCCCGCGGATAGTTTATCCGGGGTGAGGTTTTTCCCCCCCTCTTCGAGAAAAATCAGCGGACAATAGTTGGCCACATAATGATCGCTGAAGAAGTGCTCAGCGTCCCGGAAACGGGACCGCATCAAAGCCCACAACCTCCGGCCGCTCACTTCGCTGCGGGAACACTCGAAACCCTGAATCGGTTTTTTCGGATGCTGGATTTCAGGGATTTCGACTCCCTTATCTATTTTCAACCAGGTCTTTACCGCGTTGATTTCTCCGAAGGGTATTCCGGTTTGCGCCATTCCCCACGGCCCGGGATTCATCCCGATAAACAGCACTCTCTTTTCCCCGTTTCCATATGTATCAATATACTCCGCGTGGGAAGACCACGCGTACTGCAGCGGATTGTACACAAAGGCGGTTTTACCGCCGAATGTGAGGGTATCTGTTTCTTCCGCCAGTTTTCTGGCGGAAGATGAAATTTTTCTGCTGATCTGTGATTTCATTTTTATGGTCGATCCTGAATGAGATGGGAACTGAAAAATTCTCCATGCCGGTGCATAAACTCGGACATATATTGCTGTACATCATCGAAGAACTCTCTTTCGAGCAGGGTTCCCGTCCTGGTGATATAGCGGTAATGCCAGATTTCAAACATATACCCGGTAATCTCCTCCATGCCTTCCGGATAGGAAAGAGAGAAACCGTATTCCCACGCGTGTTTCCTGAGCCATCTGCCCTGAGCGGTATCACCGAATTCGGGGGTAATACTTCCGAAATCGATGGCGGTTCCCAGCTGGTGCTGGCTTGTACCGGGACGGGCGGAGAAACGATCGGCTTCTTCCTGACCATAACTGCTGACATAGTTTTCATAGAGCTTTTTCTGATAATCGTAGGAGCGAAAGGCGGAGCTGAAGACCAGTTCCACACCGTCGGATCTCGCGGCTTCCGTCATTGCCAGGACATCAGGCATGCATACCCCGCTCAGCTGAAGCGATTCACGGTTCAGGGACAGAGGATAATCCTTCAGATAAACCAGATCATCCGGAACTTGTTCGGGGGAAAGACTGTGCCGCTTGTCCACAAGGATCAATGCCCATTCCTGGAGACTGAGGGCTTCACTGATCAGCTGAAGAAAATACCGCGGACGCTGGAGGATGTTTCCGGAGACCGCGGCCGGTTCCGGCCTTATTCGTTCCTCAAGCTGTTCCAGTGTCAGATGAAAGTCGGGGTGAACCGGCGGGGCCGGAACAGGATCCCGACTCGCAGGTTCCATGGTTTCAGAAACCTGCTGAGTATCCCCGGAGGTCCCCGGATTTTTCGGTATTTCCGCCCGCAGCCCCCCGCTGCAGCTGCTGATACTGATACACGTAATACAGAAAAGCAGCGGGACTGACATGAAGTGTTTCATTGGATAATATTACCCGAGAAGAATGCCGTTGTACAGAGCCCCGAAGCTGCGGGATATGGCGGGCGGAAGCAAAAAAAGGTTTTACCTGCGGGGAAGTATTAATTATACTTCAGAAACAGAGCAGCAGCCGGTAAGCGGGGCTTTGAGGCCGCGGGACCCTGGAGTTTATTTCAAAAAAACGGAGTACATGTACATGAGAAACCGAATACTCACAATCGCGGATGAAACCGCGATGCGAAACAGTTTTCATATGGAGTTCCCGTGTTTTCAATAGCTGATGTGTTCAAGACGGGCATATACGGATTATTCAACAGGCCGTATCTGACGACGGACCTCCTTGAGCTTGAACCCCCGCTGGCCGTTCATGTGAGTGACACTCCAAGCTTCTGCTACCCCTATATTTTCCGGCTGGTACAGCAGCTTCGTCCGCTTGTCCTTATCCACACCGGAGACTTGATTGATGAAATCAAACTTGAAATCAAGCCGACGGAGCTGAAAGCCTACGCGGGTAAGTTAAAGCCGGTCTGTAAGAAACTGGAGCAGCTTCCGGTAGAGAATATTTACCTCGTTCCTGGTAATCATGATCATGTTGAAACCATTCTCGGATTGGTCCGGAGAAGCGTAGTCCTTCCCGAGAAGAGCTGGATTGAACTGGAAGGACTGCAATTTTTTCTATCCCATAAATATTATGATATCGAGGTGGACGCGGATTTTTATCTTTTCGGACACAGCCTTCCTGAAATGGACTGGATCAACAGGCGCACAATCCCCCTCAACGGGATACCGCATATCAATATTATTTCGCTTTCCACAAAGAATACCTATACTTTAGCGTATCCTTTCGGTACCGACAGCGCGAGGACGATGCTGCTGCCGAAAATCGGATTGTAGAGGAGAGTGTAATGCTGTTTATCCGCAGAGGGGCGCGCTATGTGTTCATCAGATCCGGACAGATTGATGAACTGACGGAATATCTCGTCACGCATTTCAAGGGGAAAGTCCGTTCGTTTGAGTCGGGCTGGACCGAGGTCCAGGAGTTTCAAAGCCTTATTTTCATCACTCCGACGGGTCTCGACAAGACACGGGTCGGGGACGCCGAGAAGATTGTGATGGTCCCGTGTGAATCATCCAGGTTGTGCGCTGAAATTTTCAACACCCCTGCCCGTACCCTGGTTGAGCAGATCCATCTCGGGCCCGGAACCCTGATTATCCGGGTGGCGGGGAATGGGGAACAGCTGGAACAGGAGCTTGGAGACACGTACACAGCTGAAAGCATGAAGCTGGATGAGGCTATCAGCGCGGGAGAGGTGGATGATACGGTAATTCTGTTTACCAATACGTCTCTTTCAAAGGTCATCTCCATCCATGAATTGATCCGCATGCCGCTCCTTGTCCGCCAGCCTTCGCTTATATTGTACCGGGACCTGCGGAAACAGGGGGCCCATCTGATTACACAATCCCTGAAAGATAAACAGTGGTACGAGATGAGGATCAACATCTTTGACGCGGCGGACCATTACGAAGTCCACTATGAGAGGCTGCAGGCGGTGCTCTCGGAGCTGGATACAGGGATGATACTTGGGGAGATGTGGACCCGGGACCATGCGCTGGCCCTGATGTCGGTGCTGGCATATCAGGTCAGATTGTTCACCCTGGAGCCTCCGGTGAAAATAAAGCGGGTCCTCATGGGGCTGGAATACAACCGGCTCGGAAAGCGTTTTGTGGATATGGACCTCTATTACCGCAACCGGAAGGTTGGCAAGAATGATAAGAATGTGCGGAAAACCCGGAGCGAATCCAGGATCGAACTTCGCGATGACTTGTACAGACAGTTGAGCCCCGAAACCATGGAACAATTAAGACGGCTTGAAGCACCGATAGAAACAGAGTAGCAATCGGTAAGAAGTTATTATGGTTCCAGCTCCCGCAGCTCCTTTCCGCTGATACGTTCTGGAAACACGCCTGACCCCGCGCCCCCGGCCCTTATCCTGTCTTCCGGGAGTCCCGTCTCCGCGGCAATGATCCGCAGGACCCTCGGGCCGCAGAACTTTCCCTGACAGTAGCCCATACCGGCACGGGTCCGTCTCTTGACCGCGTCGGTGGAATCAATGGGAATTCCCCGCCGAAGAACTTCCAGGATGGTTTTTTCCCTTACCTGTTCGCAACGGCAGATGAGCCGTTCGGGATTTCCCTCGGGCAGGTCCGCGTCCCCGCTGATTTCACTGTATCGAGAGAGGGGGAAGGGAGTGATGACGGCTGTTCTTTCGGTTCTGAAGGAGTCCTTTTTTTCCAGATCCAATCCTGCGCTTTCAAGCAGATTCACGACCATCTCCGCTATGGCCGGCGAGGAAGTAAGCCCGGGGGAGTCAATCCCCGCCGCCTGAATGAAGCCCCGCACGGATGATTCGCCGATGATAAAATCCCTGGTGTTGCTGGTTGCGCGTATGCCGGAATAAGAACGAATAAGCTGTTTCAGGTCGAAGGAAGGGATACTCCTGCGGGCGGTCCGGATAATCCCGCGCAGGATCTCCTGGTTGGTGCTGAGGTCCTCCCGGACGGAAATTTCTTCGGAATTGGGCCCGATTATCAGATTACCCCAATAGGTAGGACTTACAAGTACTCCTTTTCCTTTCGGGCCTGGAGCCTGGAAGACCACATGACGGGCGACGGCCCCATGGCCCCTGCGGAAAATAAGGTACTGTCCCTGCCTGGGCTGAATGCTGAAGCTGTTGTCCCCGGCCATGGAGGAAACCCAATCGGAATACACCCCCGCAGCGTTGATGATAAGGGCGGACTCTATCTCAATCTCCGTCGTTTCGGGCTCCGCTGGATTATTCACAAGTGTCTGCAGTTTGAAGTGACCGCCCTCCTTCTCTATACCCGTCACCTCAGTGTGGAGTCTGAGCTGCAGACCGTTGGCCACGGCGTTCTCCGCGAGGGCGATGCAGAACTCATAGGGACTGGTAATGCCTGTCTCGGGACAGTAGAGGGCCGATGCAGCCATCGGTCCGGCATGAGGTTCGATCTCCTCCAGCTCCGCTCTCCCGATAATCCGAAGTCCTTTCACGCCGTTGCGTTCGCCGTTCGCCAGGAGGTCGTCCAGCTTGAGCCGGTCAGTGTCGCTGAAAGCCAGGACCAGGGACCCTGTCCGCTTAAGGCCGAAATTGAGCTCTTCCTGGAGGCGGTCGTACATGCGGTTGCCCCGGATGCTCAGCTCTCCCTTGAGGGTCCCGTGTTTTGAAGTATAGCCTCCATGTACAATCGCGCTGTTGGCCTTGGTCGCGCCGACCCCGACATCCTCACCTTTTTCGCAAAGGACCATATCGAGCTGATAGCGGGAAAGTTCCCGCGCGATTGCGCAGCCGACAACACCGCCGCCGATTATACAGATGTCATACATAGAGTGTCTCCCCCTTGTATTAGTCTAATGGATGGGACTGAGGGGCTCAATAAGAATGTGAATATGTGCGTGAATGAAGGATAAGTGCCGGCGCCCGGACTCGAACCGGGACACCCGTGAAGGCGGCAGATTTTGAGTCTGCTGCGTCTACCAATTTCGCCACGCCGGCATGAATTGTGAAAATCAGGTTACACTATTGAACCGGTTTTTGCAAGAACCTTCACCGATTATAATTGAGCGGCATCGTTATCAAGGTAAGGGTGGGAAGTCTCATATATAAAAGGATCAGTAGAAGGCCGCACCGTACAGTATCACCAGGATGAAGCCCGCGGTGAGCAGCCGCAGGGAGCCATCTAAACCGACACTGAGGTCCCTGATCCGGAGAGAGAGAGCCCTTCCCGGTTTTGAAACCAGTACCTGGGAGACTAAAAATCCCGCGCCGATACTGATCCCTGCTTTCACAAGATTGTACGGGCTGTACCAGCCCGTCAGTACATCAGAAATATGTATACTTGTGTTTCCAATCAGGGAGAGAATGGTCTGGTGGAAGCTATGGGGAAAAAGACCCAGCAGGAGACACCCGGAAGCGAGGAGTCCCATCCCGATATATCCTGAAACCGTGAGGGGGTCCTTCAACGCGGCAGCTGAAGGTTTCCCGAAAAATATGCGTGACAGTTTTATAAATGACGCGGCTGTTCCTATGCCCGCCAGCAGCAGCAGCACATAGGCCGGGTGGCCGTAGAGAGATTTGGCCACCAGGATCTTTCCCGCGAACCCGGCAAAGAGGGGTATTCCCGATATGGAGGCGGCGGCAATGAAAAACAGGATGGTGGTTCCCGGGAAAAGGCGGGCTGCTCCGCGCAGGGTATATACGTTCCGGGTTCCCAGGCTGCTGGTAACATGGCCGACGGTGAGAAACAACAGGCTTTTAAAAAGCGCGTGGGCGATTATATAAAAGATGGCCGCCGACCGTCCGTCGGCGCCTCCCGCCCCGAAAGCGGCCACAATGTATCCCATCTGTGATACCGAATGATACCCCAGCAGCTTTTTTGCGTCCTTCTGGACCATGGCTGCGATAACTCCCCACAGGGCGCATACACCGCCGACCCATATCAGGCTTTCGAGGAGCAGCGGGAAATCGAGGAAGGCGGATATTCTCCACAGGGCGAGCATGGGGGCCTTGATCACAAAGCCCGAGAGAAGGGCGGATACCTGGTAGGGGGCCGCCATATGCGCGTCAGGCAGCCATGTATGGAAGGGTACCACTGCCGCGCGTGTCAAAATACCAGCGGTTATCAGGGCGATAGCCAGTCCCATGGCGGGGCGGTTGTGAGAATGGATACCGTCCGCGTTCAGCTGTTGCGCCTGAACGGCGATATCTTTCAGGGAGAGTACGCCGAACAGCCGATAGAGTATCCAGACCCCGATGAGAAAAAAAAGAATACTCATGGAGCTGATCAGAAGGTAGCGGATAGCCGCCAGACGGGATGTGAGACTGCGGTCATAGCTTATCAGGACGAACGAGCTCAACGAAAGGACTTCGAACCAGACAAAAAGGTTGAAAATATCACGAGTACAGAGCACTCCCTGGAGGGAGAAGAGGGCCATAAAAAAGAAAAAATAGAACAAGGCGTTGAATTTATCCTGACGGAGGGTACAGAGCCAGGCGGCGGAGGCGATAATCACATCGGTGAGGCTTGCTATCCAGGTGACCCCGTTCACCTCCAGACTGATCCCCAATGGTTCAGCCCATCCTCCGAGGGAATACTGCAGAACGGTGCCGGCGGCGATGGAGGGGAAAGCCGCGGCAAGGGCCGCGAGGGAACCGCCCAGCCAGACGAGGAAGGCCGGCACCAGGCTGTACCGGGGAGGGAATAATTTACCTGTAAGACTGATGATTGCAGCAAGGAGAGGGGAAAATAGTATAAGGATGACAGGCAATTCAGTGTGCAGATTCATGTATGGAATCCTCGATCTCCTCGATGTCAAGGCTGCCGCAGGTCCGGTATATCTTTACCGCGAGAATCAGGGCGACTGCGGTTACCGATAGCCCGACCACGATGGCGGTGAGCATGAGAGCCTGCGGGAGGGGGTCCACCATCACCCCCTCGATCCCGATTGACAGGATGGGAGCTCTGTTCCCATCCAGACGGCCGGACAAGACAAACAGTACAACTACCGAGCTGTTCAGAAGACTGAGTCCGATTATTTTACGGACCAGTGAACGGCTGGCGAGAATTCCCCACAGTCCCAGGCAAAACAGAACAATAACCAGTATTTTAGCCATGATCGTTCTCCTCGGATTCGCGAATAATGAGCAGGCTCAACAATCCGATGCCTGCTCCCACTTTCAGTCCTATGGCGAGGTTTAACAGAAAGATGAACCACGCGTGGGGACGTATAGTGGCGGGAAAGGGATCTGACAGAAAGAAGCCCGTGGCAGCGATACCTGCCGCGCCGATCAGGAAAAGAAGCAGGAAACCAATTGTTTCACCCAGGCTGAGGGCGTAATTGGACAGCAGATCTTCTCTGCGCTGTTTCCGGCAGCCCAAAGCAGGCAGAATCAGTCCTGACGCGAGTACAACACCTCCCTGAAATCCTCCCCCCGGGGAGAGGTGTCCGTAGCTGATCAGATAACATCCGAACAGGAGCACATACGGGGCCAGTTTCCGGGAAGCAACATCAAGCATGTCGGTTTTTGTTCGCATATTATCTCTCCGCCGCTTATTCCTGTGTTCGGGTCAGGAAGTATATCGATCCTGTCACCGCGCATAATAAAACGATGGTCTCACCGAAGGTATCAAAGGCGCGGTACCCAAGGTAGACCGCGCTCACCAGGTTGAGGGCCCCCGTTTCGGCATAGCCGTTTTCCAGAAGATAATCCCGCATGAAGGCCGGGACTCCGTTCATGGATGGTAAAAAAAGATACAGACAGAAACCCGCGGATAAGACCAGCACCAGATCGATAGCATTTATCAGAGAAAATCTGATGCCTCCCTGCTGCAGCCGGGGCCTGCCGGTACAGCTGCGTACCGCCCAGACGTAAATCAGGGTAGTCATGCCCGCTCCCACAGCAGCCTCTGTAATTGCCACGTCAGGGGCATGGGTCACATAGAAGAGGAGGGCGGAAAGGAAGCTGAAAATGGAGAGTAAAATAACGGAGATAAAGAGGTCCCGAAAGAGGAGTGCCAGGGTACCTGTCAGGACCAGCACACACAGCAGGGCGAGCACAAATACTTCGGTCATTTGAAGCTCCTCCAGGGGACGATTCCTTCCTCCCAGGCATAGCGGGCAATGATATGGGTAGCCACGGGACTTGTTATCAGGAAAAAGACGGTGATGGCGGCCACCTTGCCCGTAAAGGGACTCAGCCCGGCAAGCAGCATGCACGCGATGAGCACCGAAACAACTGAAGTGGTACTGCAGGTCGATGAGGTCTGGAGGCGGGTGTATACGTCAGGGGCCTTCAGCAGGCCGATATGACCTGTCACCGTAAAAAAGGCTCCCAGCAGGAAAAAAAAGGCGGCTATCCAGTTCAGTTTGGTTCCCTCCTCCCGGCGAGATACCGGGTGAGGGCCAGTATCCCCAGAAAACCGAATACGGCATATACCATAGCCACATCCAGATAGACAGGTGATCCCGCTTTCAAGGCGGTCAGTACGAGCAGGGCCAGTACTTGTGAGGCTACCAGGTTGAGGGCAGTCAGTCTATCGGCCCCGGTAGGGCCGATTACTATCCGTATGATCCCGACAATACAGGAACCGAGCAGAAAGGCCGCGGCCCAGTCTATATATACCGGCAGTGTGGTTTCCATGGCTATATCCAGATTCGCCGCAGGATTTTTTCAAAGGAGCCCTTTATCACATCTCCCGCGTGACGGCTGTGGGTGGTAACAGATTCGAGCCAATGCACTACAAGGTGATCTTCGGTCAATTCCAGAGTGATGGTCCCGGGAGTCAATGTGATCGAACCCGCGATCACGCTTCTGGCGATATCGGAACTAAGCCGGGTACGAAAATGGACAACCCGGGGATTATACTTCCCCCGCAAGACCGCGGCGGCGGTTTTAAAACTGGCGGCATACAGCCTGCACAGCAGCAGGATTAAATAAATGAGAAGCCAATGCACCCGGGGAAGGAGGTTCCTCCGTGCCGCCTCGTCGTCATCAATAAAGAGCCTGAAGGTGGTCAGGGCAATGATGAAAGAGAATCCTCCGCCCATAGCGAGGGAACGCGGAGCAGTACTGCCTGTAAACAGCATCCAGCCGGCAAACAGATAGAGGGAAGTCAGAACTACCCTGGTTATGGTCCATTTGAATGAGGAAGTCATTTCTACAACTCCTCCCCCTCCCGAAAGAGGTCAATAAGCTCTGCGGGTGTTTTCACGGCAAGAAGGCGGTCTCTGAATACCTTCTCGGTGAGCAGCCGGCTCAGCCGGCTCAGCAGCTTCAGGTGTTCTCCCGTGGCGGCCTGAGGTCCTGCCAGCAGAAATATCAGGAGGGCCGGTTTGTTATCAGCCGCGTCGAAGGGAATACCTGCCGGACAGCGGCCGAAGGCCATCACCGTCTGGTCCACCAAATTGGTCAGACAATGGGGAATGGCAATTCCATGTCCGATACCGGTAGAAGCGATTGCTTCTCTCTCGATAATTTTTTCTGCCAGGGCATTCCCGTCGTGAACCTTCCCGGCAGTCTCCAGGAGTCCGGTAAGCTCCGCTATGACCCGCTTTTTTCTTTTCTCAGTCAGGTCCAGCTTGATACACTCCGGCGAAAGCAGTTCGATAATGGAAATCACTTTTCCTCCTCCATCTCTTCGGGTGTGAATTGCTCTACGAGTCCCGCGGCGTAATCAACCGGAACGGTAAACAGGATACCGTTCCCGGGGAGTTTCAGTCCTCCGGTGATCTTGTCGAGCAGCTTTTTAAGGATGGGGATCACTTCCTCGTCGGAGACAACGGAAAGAAGTGTTTTATTGTAGGGTTTGTTTCCCTTCATAAATTCTTTGAAATCGGCGAAGAGGGGGACCTCGTAGGTCAGGTAACGGCCCATGCCCTCCGAATCGAGAACAGTGGCCCCCGTAATTCCCGCTTCAACGTAGGCGGCCAATACGTCATCGAGGAGTTCTTCTTTGTTCAATACGAATACAAGCAGTTTCATACAGCTGATCTCCGGGTGGTACTCTGAAAGGAGTATACGACCCTTTTATTGAGAACGCAACTGTGCATTCGGGATAAAAAAAGGTAACATGGCGGGTATGTTAAACGGTTTTTCCGATTATCTGGATTGTCGACTTTGTCCCCGCGGATGCGGAATCAACCGCACGGCAGGGCAGCTTGGCGCATGTCTCCAGCCCGGCGGAATGGTCCTCGCCTGCGCCACCCGGCATTTTGGGGAAGAGCCTCCTCTCGCGGGCGCCGGCGGTTCCGGGGCCCTGTTCTTTCGCGGCTGCACATTGCGGTGCGGATTCTGTCAGAACCGGCAGCTCAGCCGTGGAGAGGCGGGCCGGAAGATTTCCATCGAAGAGTTTAAGCGGATATGTCTCGAACTCGAAGGTCAGGGAGCTGAAAATATCAACCTGGTTTCGGCCACGCCGTTTATTCCGTCAGTGGAGGAGGGAATCCGGCAGGCCAGGGAGGCAGGGTTGACACTGCCGGTGGTATGGAACAGCTCCGGTTATGAAACCACCGGTCAGGTCGAAAGGCTGGCCGGTTTTGTCGATATTTTTCTCCCCGATATCAAACTGCTGGACCCCGCTTTGTCCGGGCGCCTTTTCGGAGCAGCCGATTACCCTGAAGTGGTACGTCCGGCCTTAAAGAAGATGACGGAACTCCGGCCCTTTACCGGCAGCAGTGGAGGAAAGATGACCTCCGGGACCATTGTACGTCATCTGGTGCTGCCCGGACTGCTGGAGGAAAGCAGGCGTGTATTGGAATGGTTTTCCTCGGAGCTGCGTGAGAAAGCCATGCTTTCCCTCATGGTCCAGTTCTATGTTCCTCCGGAGCTGAAGGGCTGGCGCCGCGGAGTCGCGGCCGTAGAGAACCGCTCACTGCTGCCGCGGGAGTATGACCAACTGATAGCATGGCTGAACGAATTTCAGATAGAAGAGGGCTTCGTACAGGAGCTGGGCGAAAATGAAACCTGGTGGCCGGATTTTATGCTCTATAATCCCTTTCCGCCGAACTATTCCAGGGTAGTATGGAGCTGGACCTCTAACGGGGACCGATGACCGAGCCGTAAAACTCCTGATCATTGAGGATCTTGTAGAGGTTCTTCACATCACGGCCGGATGCACAGATTATTTTCAAACCCAGTTCTGAGCCCCTCCGGGCGGCCACCGGATCGAAGGGAAGGTTTTTACCGGGTACCCATTCATTTCCAACCATCTCGCGGAAATCCTTCCAGCTGATCTGGTCGATCGGCTTCGCGGAAGGATCTTCCCTGGGGTCCGCGGTATAGATTTTGTCAATATTGGAAAGGTTGATCACCGTGTCGGCGCCGAATTTCTCAGCCAGTACCACCGCGTCGTTGTCCGTGGAAAATCCGGGTTTCCATCCCGCGGCGATCAGCACTCTGCCGCTGAAGGTTTCCGCGGCAGCGGGGTCAATCACTACTTCATCCTGGCAGTTGTCGGAGAATATGCCTTTGAGGAGCCGCGCGTTGAGTCTTGTGGCGGCAATCCCGATCCAGTCCTGTTCGTTCGGGATGGGGTCCGGTACGATATCCCGGTACGCCTGCTGGTAGATGCGGGCCGGGGCCCCTCCGCCTGCCACCATAATCAGTTTTCGTTGAAGGTCCTGGGAGAGATAATCCAGGATGGTTTCCCGGAATTGTTTCAGAAACTCTACGTCCACGCCGTCCGGTGAAATGATGGAGCCGCCGACTGAGAGGACCTTTATATGAAAATCAGCCATGATATTGTACCTGCCTTTTACTTGTTTTCTTGAAATAGACGTCTTTTTTGTACCGATAGATCTATAAGTATATATAATGTATATGGAATCAGCGCCATTAACCAGTACCCGACGGTTTGAAACACAAGGAAAAAATCCCCGATCTTAAGATTGGTAAACGGCATACTCAGCACCCGCCAGGAATTGACCTGCTGATTGAGACTCTCCGTGAGAAAACCCACCGGAGTTACCACCAGCATAATGCTCAGGAGAAAAGCGGTGGCATCATCGTCGCACAGCCTTTGAAACAGTTTTATTCCCAGCAGCAGGCTTACCATGTGGTAGAGGAGGGCGATTGCCCATTCCAGAAAATACTTCCGCAAATCGTCGGAGGGGCCGTAATGGGGATATTCCCAGTATCCGAGCCGCATTCCGAGTTCATCGATCACAAGACAGGAGAACAGCAGAAAGGCGGAAAAGATACAGACATCCATGATACTCCATTCGGAGAAGAGCATTTTATCAGCGACAAGGTTGTAGAGGGAAAGGAGGAGGAGAAACATCCCGAGTGAAAAGAGGGCATAGAAATAAGGGCGCCCCAGCACGATGTTCTGATAAAGGGCGGCAGTCAGGCTGAAAACTCCCGGAATCAGGAGATTGCCGTGTTTTGACGCAGTACGGTTCTTTATCTTTTCCATCAATCTATAGTGTACAGGAGCCGATGCTGGCGCACAAGTTTGTTTTAGCGCTTTTTTTTGCCAAGATGAAAAATGAGTGTACTGTTATCCCCTGCTTCATGGTGGACGTAAAGCCTGCCTGCACGTATACTAAGCCTACATATGCTACGAAGATTTCTAAACTGGCTGCCGCACAGAAAACCAGAGCCCGACGATATAGCCCAGGAGAAGTGGAGTACTGCTTTCTCTTTCTTTAAAAAACGACGATTTCTGGAAGAAAACCAGGATAATTTTGAAGCGTTTTACAGGTCCGGGGGGTTCCATTTATACCTCAAAAAAAGGAACCTCTTCGCCTGGGCGCTCTATGGGCCCTACCGCTATCAAAATTCCGTGGTGGAGATGAAAATATCCTTTTCTCCTGAGAACGGTCACTGTTCCGCGGGTATGATGTTCCGGTATATGAGCGAGGACAATTATTATTACGCCCTGGTCTCAAACAAAGGACAATTCCGTTTTGACCTTGTGGTGAACGGCAGTCCTGTTTGTCTGATACCCTGGCTGGATACCCCGCTTTCTCCGGATGGGGAGAACCAGACACTGAGGGTGATCATTCATAACAGCTCCTTCTCATTTTACCTGAATGATGTGTGGATTGCCGAACTGGACGATGAGACCATCAGCGCGGGGTATTTTGCCTTTTGCGCTCAAAACTACGATGAAACTGAAACTGCCCGGGTCAGTCTTGCCAATATGCGCGTTGAATCGCGTCCCGTGGAGGTTGATATCTGGTTCTACCGCTGGACCCGTTTTATCCCGGCGCCGCCTGACAGGCGGATCAAACTGGCGGAGCGGCTCAACGGCAGGGGGCAGCATACAGCGGCCCTTGTACAGCTGCGGAAGGCCTTCAAAACCGTAGGGCCGGATGCGGCCGGGCTTTTTCTCCTTGCTGAAACTTGTTTCAGCCTGGAGATGTTTGGTGACGCCCTCGCCTATATAGAGGAATGTCTCAAACAGGACCCGCGGAACCTCCAGGCCCGGCTGGAGAAAGCCAATATCCTCTATCTGCAAAACCGGTTTATGGAAACAAAAAACTATCTTTCCGGAATAATCACGGATTTTGAAGAAAATCCAAGTGTCTGGAATTTGATGGGGAACGCGGAATACGCTCTTGGAAACTGGAACGGGGCCGCGGAGGCCTATCAGCGTGCCGTACGGATAGATGAAGAGATGCCCATATTCCGTTTGAACGCCGCCCGTGCTTTTGACAAGGCAGGGAACATGGAGCAGGCGGTGGCGCATTATTCGGAGGCCGCGCGGTATTTCTTCCGGCAGGAGGCGTATGAAGATCTGTCTCCCGTCTTTGAACGGATGAAACAGATCGCTCCCGATAATCCGGTGTACAGGTCGGTGTGCGGGAAGATGCTCTTCAGCGAGGGCAGCTTCGAAGAGGCCGAACAGCTGTTTTTATCCCTGATCGAGACGAAACAGGCGGAAAGCGAAGAATATTTTCTGGAAGGGCTTGTGAAGGCCCGGGCCGGCGATCATGAAGAGGCGTGCGATTATTTCACGTCAGCGATTGAAAGGAATCCGGATTTTTATCTGTACTGGCTGAAAAAAGCGGAGAGCGAGTATTTTTCCGGGAAAGATCCGCACGCCTCGCTGGACAAGGCCCGCGGTCTGGCACCGGACGACGGGTGGGTTAGGAACCTGACGGGACTTATCTATCTTGAGCATAAGAATTACCAGGATGCCATGGCTGAACTGGAAGAGGCCCGTCGGATACTGCCCGATGAAGAGGAGATCGGTATAAATCTTTCGGAAGCTGTTTTTCATGTTGAGGGTATAGAGGCGGCCATTGCTCTCCTCGACAGGGATAAGGGTGCTTCCAATAATCAGGCTGGTAATTTATACGCCGGGATGGGACTGCTCGATGAGGCGATCGAGTATTACCGGGCGGCTGTTCAGCTAGAATCCCTCAATCCGATCTTCAGGGAAAATCTGGCGGCGGCGTTGTGGGACGCGGGCCTTATACATGAGGCGGAAGAGAACCTGTCGAGACTGCTCGAGGAGTGTCCCTCTCCGCGGGGATATGAGCTGATAGGTCAGGTGGCCTATGAAAAGGGCGAATATTCCCGTGCCGTGGCGGCGTGGAAAGCGGCTTTGGAACTCAATCCGGAATCAGAACATCTGCGTCTTCTTTTTGCCAGGGGATTGATGCACTCCGGCGACCTGGAACAGGCCGGGCAGACGGCTGAAAAGCTGCTGGAAAGTTCCGAAGGTGAAAATGCCAGAGTGCTCCTCAAGCGGATTCATGAAGTCACTCACAGAAGTTATACCTGCGATGCATGCGGCCGGGAATGGTGGGTTCCCCGGGACATCCCCGATCAGAAACAGCTCAAATTAATTGGTGAACCGCCATCTGAAATGCCCGCGGGTAAATGTCCGGAATGCGGAAGGGTATATTGTGTCGGCTGCGCGTCGAAGCACCTGAAGGACAGCAGGTTCATGTGTCCACATTGTGAGCTGGGCCTGAAACTTATGGATGACGGGCTTAAGTATCTTGCCCTTCACTATGTGGAGCAGGAGAAGAAACAGTGAAACGGGAATACTGTTGACAAACACATGTCATTGAGTATTATGAGTATATCTACCGATTGATAAGAGAAATATGGAGCCAATGAAACAAGCGTTTTTGAATATTTCCATTCTGTTTATGCTGGTAGCCGTGTCCGCGCCGGCTCAGGAGTTAATGACCGCTGAAAAGTATTTCGAGTTTGTCTCCGAGAATTACGGGACGGTGATGGATTACGAAGCCCGGGTTGTCATTACTCACGGTGAGAATGTAATGAAGGGAGAAATACTTTACAAAACTCCCAATTTGCTGAGGATAAACTTCAGTGAACCTGAAGAGCAGGTACTGGTGGTTGACGGCATCCAGCTGATGCTTTATCTCCCGATTCACCATGTGTTGATGAGACAGGAGATTGCCAGTCATTCTTCCACGGCGCTCGCGACCATGAGCAGCGAACAGGGCTTAAAACTGCTTTCACAGAATTACAGTGTGGCCTTTCTGGAGGGACCGGAACCACTGCCTCTGGATGAAGGGTCCGATGAGATGGTGCGGAAGCTTAAACTGGCGTGGCGGACACCCGGACAGGGTTTTCGGCAAATCGAGATGTCGGTCGACAAAAATATGATGATTCGCAGGATGACAGGTATCACAGAGAGTTTTGATACATTCACCTTTGATTTTATCGATATCAGGGTAAATCAGGACATACCGAATACCCGGTTTCGTTTTGAAGAACCTCCCTCTGCATATATGATAGAAAATTTTTTATTTGAACCGGAAAGTTGAAATTATGGAATCAATTGGCGAGAAGTTAAAAACAGCACGTGTGGAAAAGGGCTACTCACCCGATCAGGTAGCCAGGGATACCAATATTGCCCGCAGGTTTATACTTGCCATGGAGGGGGAAGACTTTGAAGTCTTTCCCGGTGATACCTACCTGATTGGCTTTCTCCGTAATTACGCTGATTACCTTGGGCTCGACCCTGACCGTATAATAAACCTGTATCGGAATATGAAAATACAGGAACAGCCGATCCCAATGGATGCACTGATAAAGGGGAGGAGAAAACTCCCCGGTCCGAAAGTTATACTCCTGGGACTCCTTGCCCTGATCGTTCTCGGCGGCGCGGGATTCGGGGTGTTCAGCCTTCTGGACCGTGGTCCTCAGGCGGATAAGACTGCAGCGGAGGAACCATCAGACGTCCAGACCGGAAAAAAACCATCCGGGAGCTACGAAATGACCGATGAGATCGTTGCCCGGAGATTCAGTACCGGTCAGTCGATCATAGTCCACCTGAGTGAGGGGAAAATTCCCCTGTCCATTCAGGAAATCGGAGAAGATGTGGTACTTCTGTCTCCTTCGGATGAATATAAGCTCGGTTTAGGAGAGTCCCTGTCGATGGACCTCACCCTTGACGGTGTCGAGGACCTGCTGATAGAAGTCCAGGATATCGACAGCCTCGGCGGAACTGCTGTTATTCGCTTCGACCGCGGGGTGGGCCGCGCAACAGAAGCAACAGAAGCAGCAGAAGCAGCAGAAATTGCCGAAGCAGCAGATACGGAGGACACGGCAGAGAACCGGGAGCAGGCGGACATAGGGGGAGAACCGGAGGTCGCGTACACTGAGACAAGCTCAGCCCCCGGTAGAGAGCAGAAAATCTTCATTATCAATACCAGCGAAGAACGGGAACCCTTCCGTCTCAATGTCGTTTTTCGTGGTTATAGCCTGGTAAGATACGTCAAGGACAATGACGTCCGTGAACAGCGGTATTTCAACAAGGATGATACATTCCAGCTGGATGTGAATAGCGAAGTGATGCTGTGGATATCAAACGCGGGCACATTCAAGGCAAAAATATCAGGGAAAGATATTTCTTTCGGCAGACCCGGCGAGGTTACCGCCAAACTTATACGCTGGGAAAAAGAGGAAAATACGGGTCTGTATCAGTTGAAGATGTTTCCCGTCTATTAATGTACAGTATGCAGAAAAGCGTTTCAAAACATTTTTATATCGAAAATCTCGGATGCGCGAAAAACCAGGTTGATGCTGAGGTTATGCTCAGACATCTGGAAAAGGCTGATTGGACGTATGTTGAATCTCCCGATGATGCGGATCTGATTATTATCAACACCTGCGGATTTATCCAGCCCGCGAAGAAGGAGTCTGTAGAGACCCTCTTCAGCATGCGGCAGAGATATCCGGACAGAAAAATACTGCTGGCGGGATGCTTCGCGCAACGGTACGGCCTTCAGCTGAAGGACGAGCTTCAGGAGGCGGATGGAATATTCGGTAATCACGATCTCGGGCAGGTCGGGCGTGTAGTAGATGAAGTCTTCCTGAATCAGCGGCCTGCCCTGATTCCGGCCTCAGCCCCTTATGCCGGCCAGCGGTCCACACTTTTCTCCTATCCGGGGAGCGCGTATGTCAAGATTTCCGAAGGCTGCAATCACCGCTGCACCTTCTGCGCGATTCCGATTATCCGCGGCCCTCTGAAGAGTATCCCGATGGATGATATCCTGCAGCAGATCAGGGACCTCCTGGGGCGGGGAATCGTCGAGTTTAACCTTATCGCGCAGGACCTGGCCGCCTACGGCAGTGAAAGGGGCCGGGCTGATTTTGCCCGGCTTTTACGGAAAATCGGCGAGCTGAAGGGGGACTTCTGGGTCCGTCTTCTCTACATACACCCGGATAATTTTCCCCTTGAGATCCTCTCAATCATGCGTAATGATCCCAGAATCCTGCCTTATTTCGATATTCCATTCCAGCATGCCTCCAGGAAAATCCTCCGGCGTATGGGCCGCAGCGGTTCAGCCCTGCAGTACGCGAAGCTTGTGGAAAAAATCCGGTCGGAGCTGCCCGGAGCGGTGGTGAGAACGACTTTTATGGTAGGTTTTCCCGGTGAAGGAAGACGCGAATACCGGGAACTGAAGAGGTTTCAGCAGGAAGTCTCCTTTGACTGGGCGGGAGTCTTTGATTATTCCCGTGAGGAGGGAACACCCGCCTATGCCATGCAGTCTTCCATCATGGAACGGCTCAGAAAACGCCGCAGTCTTCGATGGAAGGATGAGCTGGAGAAGGCACAGATTGATATTTCCGCCCGCAGGATGGACCGCTTTGCAGGTACTGTCATGCGGATACTGGTGGAAGAAAATATACATGAAGAGGGGCTCGCGCTCGGAAGGGGATATATACACGCCCCGGAGGTTGACGGTACCGCCGTGATCCTGAGCGGAAAGGTAAAACCCGGAGATTGGGTGGACATGCGTGTGCTGAAGCGTAACAACTTTGATCTGGAGGTGGTACCCCTGAATGAATACGGAAGTTCCTGAGTATATCGAAGTATTGAATCCCATGCAGCGTGAAGCTGTTCTTCACACCGGTTCTCCTCTTTTGATTCTCGCCGGAGCGGGTTCAGGTAAAACCAGGGTAATAACCACGAAAATCGCCTATCTCATAGATCAAGCCGGCATGGATCCCCGTTCAATCCTCGCGGTGACCTTTACCAACAAGGCGGCCGATGAAATGCATCAGCGGGTGCTCGAGATGTCGCCTGATGCCCATGGCGTGATGATCAGGACCTTTCACTCCTTCGGTGCCTGGATGCTGCGCAGAAACGCTCATTTGATGGGTCTGAACTCACACTTCTCCATCTATGATGACGAGGACTCACTGACACTCCTCCATAGTCTCTACCCTCGTTTTAAACGGCGGGAGCTCGTCCCCTATAACCACCTCATCAGCAGGGCCAAGGATTACGCCCTCACTCCTGATGACGAGTTGTGGCGGATCAGTCAGGACCCGCGTTTCGCGGAAATGTACACAGCCTATGAGGACAGGCTGAGGGCCATAGGAAACGCCGATTTCGGCGATCTTATCTGCCGCCCCCTCGAACTGCTGAGGGAGCATGAGGATGTGAGGCGGAGGATACAAACCCGTTTCAAGGTTGTTCTGGTGGATGAGTACCAGGACTCGAACGTGGCCCAGTATGAACTGCTCAAGCAGCTTTATGGCACCGGGACCTACCTCTGCGTCGTCGGTGACGATGATCAGTCGATCTATAAATTCCGCGGCGCTGAAGTTCGCAATATAATTAATTTCTCCAGGGAATATAAAGGAACACAGATTATCCGTCTTGAACAGAACTACCGCTCAACAGACCGTATCCTTGCTATTGCCTCTGAAGTAGTCTCCCACAATAAGGACCGGCTGGGTAAAACCCTCTGGACGGAGAATGGTCAGGGGGTCAAGGCGAAAATTGCCCTTCTCCGTGATCAGGATGAAGAGGCGGAATACTGTGTGAAACTTCTGAGTGACGGTAACCTGGAGGGGACCGCGATCCTTTACCGGACAAACGCCCAGTCCCGCAATTTTGAGACAAGTTTTCTCAAGTACGGTATCCCGTATAAGATTGTCGGGTCCCTCCGCTTCTACGATCGGGAAGAAGTGAAAGATGTCCTGGCCCTCCTGGGGTTTTTTCTCAATCCGAAGGATGAGGTGGCCTTCCGTCGAATCGTGAATAAACCCGCCCGCGGTATCGGAGATAAAACCCTTGGAATGATTATCGATGAGTCCCTGCGGCACGGCGGCGACCTTCTGCAAGCTGTGGACCGTTTGATACCGGAGTTTACCACACGCAGCAAAAACGGCGCGCAGACTTTCTACGGTGCTTTTGAGAAGATGAAGGAACTTGTGGACAAAAAGACGCTCTCGGACTTCATCAAAGGGGCGGTCCGTGTGTCGGGACTTCTGGAACATCACCGGAAGCAGGATGAGATAGCGCTTACCCAAAAGGTAGGTAATATCGAAGAGCTGGTCAGCGCTGCCGCGAAATATCCTTCCGGGATAGAAGGGCTGACCGGTCTGCTGGAGGACCTCGAGCTTGACAGGTCACGGATAGCGAAGGATGACCCGGCATCCAGGCCCGGAGTCACGTTGATAACCATGCATAATACCAAGGGCCTTGAGTTTGAGCGGGTAATCATCACCGGACTGGAAGAAGGCATCTTTCCCAGCAGACCCGATGAAAAAGAGGACGACCTGGAAGAGGAAAGACGGATCTTTTATGTGAGCATTACCCGGGCGAAACGGGAACTTTATCTGGTCTCATGCGGACGACGGCTTCTCTGGGGGAGGCTGAATATACAGGAACCATCCCGTTTTTTGAAAGACCTGCCGGAAAATGAAATTGAAATCGACGCCCGTTATTCATTACCATATTCTGTAGGACAAGTTCTGCGTAAGGATGATGAAGGGGCCGCAAAATGGCGCCGCGGAACACGCGTGTATCATGACGAATACGGTACCGGGATTGTCTGGAAGACGGAGCAGAACGGAACGGACCTCCTCGTGTTTGTTCGTTTCGAAACGGGACAGACGGCCCAGTTTCTGCCAAAATACTCTCCTCTTGAGGTGATAGCTGATGAATGGGGATAAAAAAAAGACGATTCCCTGCATAAGAAGCGCCCGCGGATACAGGCTGTACGGACAGGACGGGCAAAGATATATAGATTTTTATCAGAACGACGGATATGCCATGAATGGACACCGGCCGGCGGAAGTACTGCAGGCGCTGAAATCATCCGCCGCGAGGGGAGTATGGGCGGAATACCCTTCACGATGGCAGGGAAAGATCGAATCCCTGCTCACCCGGCTGCTTCCCTTTGTCGGAAAGGTCTACCTGTATCCGAATATGGAAATGGCCCTGAGTGACGTGGCGGATTTTTTCCATGCCCGTGTGGATGTCGAAGATACCCCGCTGGGGTTTTATGATCAGGAAGAAGGACGGACCGAAACAGCCGATGAGGCTGGTAATAAAAAAGTCCGGGTGCTGCGATGGCGGCCTTTCTCCCTTGATGAAAAGCAGGAAAAAGAGGTTCTCGCGGGTAAAAGAGGGCAGTTGTGTATTCCCCTGATACCCTTTCCGGGGAAATTTCTGCCGGTACCGGTGTGCAGTCTTCCCGGCGGCGCTTTTTCACCCCGGGAGCTGCCGGAAATTAGTCCTGTCCTGGGCAGATTAATGATAAAATCAATCCTTCAGACGATGAAGAGGATTGAGGGATGCGCCAGTGAAAATTGGGATGACTTTGACCTTCCCGGGGTGGAGAGGGTAGGTCCGTATATCCGTATCCGAACCGATCAGAAGGGGTACAATGAACTGTTTTCGCATATGCTCGGAGAAGGGGTTCTCTTACCTCCCTCCCGTCATATACCCGCGATTATTCCGGGCGAATACAATGAAGGCGATGTTTTACCCTTAAAACGCGCGTTGAGGAGGCTCTATGGGAACAGCTGAACTCGTGGGAATAATAGTCCGTCTGGCGGCCGGAGCGGCGGCCACTTTTCTGGCGATCCTTTTATGGGCGAAAACCCGGGACACCGCCTGGATGCTCATCATAATGGGAGTTATTTTCGAGTACGGTGAAATCATATACTCGACCCTCACGATGTTCGGTGTAGTCGCGGCGGATGTATACCTGATACCAATGGTGCTGAAGGTGGATGTGGTGCTGCTCAATCTGCCTCTGGGGCTATTCGCCGCGGGATTTCTGGTTATGCTTTTCAGAAGCAGACTGGAATAGCGGTATTGACTGACAGAAATATTTCGATATGATATTATATACATGGGTCCGGGAGCTTTCTTCGGGGAATGTTCCCCGCTTCTGAAGAAAGATTTTCGGAAATAGTCAAACCTTGAAAAAACAAGGACCAGGGATAATGTCTGCGGTTATCATTGGAGTAGTATTTTTGGGATTCGCTGTCTATTCCGTACTCCCGCAGGATTGGGCCCTTCAATGGTGGCCCCACGTGCTTGTGTTTCTCAAAGGCGGTTTACCTGTCCTGTCACTGCTGATTGGATGCGTTGCCGTGTTGATAGGAGCAGCTGATATTCGTGATAGAAATGAGGAGAAACAGAAAAAAAACAATATAGATCCCAATGCGTCGGATAATTCCGTATCTATCGACAATGAAGAGAAATAGTCTCAAAGACCGGACTGTCCTTTCCCACTGGTCTTGACAATAATTTCCCAATATGTAAAGATGCACAACACTTGTCGGATTTACGAACACTATTACGCATATAGATATAGAGGAACTGATATGAAGACGATATTTAGAAACCCGAAAGAGATTGAAAGAAAATGGTACATTGTTGATGTGGAAGGACAGCGGCTCGGAAGAGCAGCTGTAAAAATCGCCACTGTTTTACGGGGCAAAAACAAACCTGAATACATGAATCACCAGGAAATGGGTGATTACGTGATTGTAGTGAACGCGGAGAAAGTGGAACTTACGGGACGCAAGGCCGAGCAGAAGATGTATTATCGCCACTCGGGTTATCCCGGAGGACTCAGCGGGGAAAGCTTCAACAAGGTGATCGCCCGGAAGCCGGTGTATCCTATGGAGAGGGCGGTATGGGGAATGCTGCCGAAAGGCCCCCTGGGACGCAAGATATACAAAAACCTTAAAGTGTATGCCGGTCCCAACCATCCCCACGAGGCACAAAAACCTGAGAAGTTGGAAATCTGAATAGAGGGAGAGAGAAGTGGATAATATTAATCTGGCAATTGGAACTGGTAGAAGAAAAACCTCCGTCGCCCGGGTATTTCTACGGGAAGGCAGCGGTAAAATAACCGTAAACGGCAAGAATGTTGAGGATTACTTTAAGAACCCGGGATTAACATATGTAGTGCAGCGGCCTCTCGATGTAACCGATTCAACAGGAAAGTACGATATACTGATAAATGTAAAAGGCGGAGGACCTACAGGACAGGCAGGAGCTTGTCGTCATGGTCTTTCCCGCGCCCTGGTAATCTGTGACGAATCGAATAAGCCCTCTCTGAAGGCGAACGGTTTTCTCACACGGGATTCTCGAATGGTTGAACGAAAGAAATACGGTCAGCGTGGCGCACGAAGAAAATTCCAGTTTTCAAAACGTTAATACATTTATTTCAGCAATAAAAACGGGAGCTTCCGGGGAGACGGTCCAGATCCGACTATCCGACGGCTCCTCTTTTTTTATTTCCCCCGGCACATACCTTGATTTAAATCTACATAAAGACGGAATAGTCGATCATGATCTGAGAGAAAGGCTCCAGCAGGCCGCGGATTTTCACGCGGTCTTCCAGAAGGGGCTTCAGCTGTCGGCAAGACGGGAACATTCCAGGTATGAAATGCGTATTAAACTCTTACAGCGCGGGTATCCTGAAACTGTCATCACCAGGGTGCTCGATAATCTGCAGCGCACGGGGATTATCAATGACCGCAGGTTTGCCGAGGCATGGATCTTCTACCGTTTGCAGAAAAAGGATGAGGGGCCGGCAAAGATCAAAGGCGGACTTTTGAAGAGAGGAGTGAAATCAGCCCTGGTGGAGGAAGTGATGAGGGAATATCTCAGCCCTCAAAAAATCGAAGAATCACTCGCGGCGGCTACCAGTATGGCAATACGCAAATCAGGCGGGGATAAGGCCAAGTTTATCCGGATACTTCAAAACCGGGGTTTTTCCTGGAAAAATATTAATAAATTCAGTATTGACAAATTTAAAAAATATTATAATGATTTACGTTGACATATTGGATGTTTTTGGTACAATGAGTTATACCTAAAGGTATAAGAGGAGAAAAAAGGCTAATGGCAAAAAATGGTAAAAAGGTACGTATCTTTTCCGCTTTAGAGGTTGCCAACATTTGCGGTGTTGTAAATCAGACGGCAATCAATTGGATAAAAAACAGCCATCTGAAGGCATTCACAACGCCGGGAGGGCAGTATCGAATCTATGCTGAAGATTTATTGGATTTTCTCAAAAGCAGGGGTATGCGTGTACCCGATGAGCTGTTGGAGATAACCGGCAATAAAATCAAGAAAATATTGATTATTGATGACGATGCCGAGCTCAATGACATGCTGAAGAATATACTTTCGAAAAAATTCGAAAACCATGAGATTTTTCAAGCCTTTGATGGTTTTGAAGCCGGCCGTTTGATCGTGGAGGTCAAACCCGTGGTCATTCTCCTTGACATCGATCTGCCCGGCATCAACGGCCACGAACTTTGTAAGAAGATCAAGTCGGATTCACAGCTCACCTCTCCCATAATTGTGGCAATCAGCGGACTTGATGAGGTGAGTGAAGGTGAAAAAATCATCTCCGAAGGGGCTGACGCATTTTTTCCAAAACCAATTGATTTCGAGAAACTTTCAAATACTCTCAAGGATTTATCTTCGGTTAGGGGAGTATAATGCCTCAATCACAAAAACAGTATGTATTAATTGTGGAAGATGAAGATGCAATCAGGCTCACACTGCGGGATTTTATGCAGAGCAGGGATATCCCGGTGCTGGTTGCATCTGACGGAGTCGGTGCAATAAAACATCTGCTTGACTACGATGTTAAAGTTATCGTTTCAGATTACAGAATGGAAATACTGGGCGGTGAATACTGGATAAAGTTTATGGAAAACTATTGTCAGGATATCCATGTAATAATTACAAGCGGTTTTCTCCGCCCAGAATTCTCCATTCCCTTCGAACTTATCTATAAACCCTTCGACTTTCAGGACCTCTCGGATAAAGTAAAAAAACTGCTGCAGTTGAATTCCTGATACTGACCTGTAAAACTTAAAGTATGCCTGATACCAGTCAAAATTTCAAAGCATGTGAAATTAAAGTAGAGGGACGTGTACAGGGGGTCGGTTTCCGCTACTCAGCCATACAGACGGCCCGAAGGCTGCATGTGACCGGCTGGGTGAGAAATGATTATAATGGTGCTGTCTCGCTGTTCTGTGAAGGTCCTCAGGATTCTGTTGACAGATTTATCGACTGGTGCCGCAAAGGTCCTCCGGGCGCGCATGTCATTGATATGCAGATCGTTTTACGAACATATAAAAACAGATATTCTTCATTTACTCTGGATTATTAAAGAAACAGTGTGCTGACGCAACACACAGGCGGGACAAACCGGTCCGTCCCGGACAAACGGGAGCGGACCGGCGGTAAGTTCATATTACTTTTTGATGGAATAGAAAGCGTCAATACCAGGGTATTGCGCCGAGCTCTCCAGATAATCTTCAATCCGCATAAGCTGGTTATATTTTGCCAGCCGATCGGAACGTGAGAGCGAGCCTGTTTTTATCTGACCGGTTTCAAGGGCTACAACCAGATCGGCGATAAAATTGTCTTCCGTTTCACCGGAGCGATGGCTTACAACGGCGGTATAGCCGGCGCGTTTTGCCATCTCTACTGCCTCAAAAGTCTCGGTAAGAGTACCTATCTGATTTACCTTGATAAGGATCGAATTGGCGATTCCCCGCTGGATTCCTTCTTTAAGACGTTTTGTATTGGTCACAAACAGGTCGTCTCCTACGAGCTGACAGCGGTCTCCGGTTTTTTCGGTGAGATCTTTCCAGCCATCCCAGTCATCCTCGGCCATACCGTCTTCCAGGGAGATGATGGGATATTTACCGATCCAGTCGGCCCAGTATGAAGCCATGTCCGGTGAAGAAAGTTCACGGCCGTCGGATTTCTTGAAAACATATTTTTTCTTATTTGTATCATAGAACTCAGAGGCGGCGGGATCGAGGGCAATGTAGATGTCTTTACCTGCTTTGTATCCTGCCTTGTCGATGGCTTCCAGGATCACTTCAACGGCTTCTTCATTGGATTTCAGATTAGGGGCGAAACCGCCTTCGTCTCCGACGGCAGTGCTGTATCCCTTGGCTTTGAGAAGGGATTTCAGGTTGTGAAACACTTCGGTGATCATCCGAATGCCGCCGCGGATGGATTCAGCGCCCACCGGCATTACCATAAACTCCTGAAAGTCCACCGAATTGTCCGCGTGGGAGCCGCCGTTGATGATGTTTGCCATGGGGACCGGCAGGGTGTTGGCGTGGTAGGCTCCGAGGTATTTGAAGAGAGGCAGGCCGAGGAAGTCGGCTGACGCGCGGGCTGAAGCCATGGATACTCCTAGTATCGCGTTCGCGCCCAGCTTGCTTTTATTTTCAGTTCCGTCGAGTTCAATCATGGTCCGATCGATATCAACCTGATCGAGGGCGTCAAGACCCATCATTTCAGGAGCAATGACGTTATTTACGTTTTCGATGGCTTTCAGCACTCCTTTTCCCATGAACCTTGACTTATCACCATCCCGCAGTTCTACAGCCTCATGTATACCGGTGGAAGCCCCCGAAGGCACAGCCGCGCGGCCCATGGAACCATCTTCCAGGAAAACATCAACTTCCACGGTTGGATTACCGCGTGAGTCAAGTATCTCCCGTGCTTCAATAAACTCAATAGTACTCATTGTTACCTCTCCTGATCTATGAATTTCTTATATCCTAGTTGTTCTACTATCCAACGTATTAGACAGAACGTCAAGGGTATCTTATATGCGGCCAATAGCTTGACCCCATTTTTTGTGCAAAGTAGAATAGTGGCAATATGCGCTATACACAACTTTTTGGAAAAACGTTGAGAAATGTTCACCACACTGTAAAGAGTGAGGGTTTCGCCCTGCTCCTGAGAGGAGGATTTGTGCGTTCTCACGGCAATGGCCTCTTTTCCTATCTTCCTTTGGGACAGCGAGTTGTACGTAATGTGGAGAAGATAATCCGGGAAGAGATGGATAGTCTGGGAGGACAGGAGGTCAGTGTTCCTCTGGTAAATCCGATTGAAATCTGGGAGAAAAGCGGACGTGACCGGCTTATCGGTCGTGACATGATCCGGTTTCAGGACAGGACCGGGAGACACCTCGTTTTAGCGCCCAGCCATGAAGAGGCTTTTGTGGAGCTGGTAAGGATCGGACTGCGGTCATACCGGGACCTTCCGGTATTTATATATCAGTTTCAGAACAAGTACCGGGATGAAGAACGGGTACGATACGGGCTTATTCGGGCAAAAGAGTTTTTGATGAAGGACGCCTATTCATTTCATCGTTCTGCGTCGGAGCTGAACAATTTTTTCCCGAAAGTATTCGCTGCGTACCTGAAAATTTTTAAACGCTGCGGTTTGGATATCAAGGCGGCGGAGTCGGGCGTCGGATATATGGGCGGGTCGAAGGCTTTTGAATTCCTGCTGCCGTGCAAACTCGGCGAAGATACGATGATCGAGTGTCAGGAATGCGGGTATATGGCAAATAGAACTGTCGCCATGGGCTTGAAGGAGTTCAAAACAGATACTCCGGGGGATATTGAGGTGATTGCTACCCCGGATTGTACCACAATGGATGATGTATCTTTCTTTCTCGGGATCGGAAAGGACCAGCTGGCAAAAACTATGGTTTTCAAGACGCTGCGCGGCCTGGTAATGGCTGTTGTCAGGGGTGACTACGAGGTAAGCCGGGAAAAGCTGTCACGTTACCTGGGTGATCCGGTCCTCGATATCGCGGATGAAGATGAACTGCGTCAAATGGGGTATGTTCCCGGGTATCTCTCTCCCATAGGCCTTGAGAACAGCATGCCCGTCGTCGTTGACGGAACGGTAGCCATGTCTGCTAATCTTGTTGTCGGAGCGAACAAAGAGGGATATCACCTGAAAAACGCAAATTTCGGCCGGGATTTTGAATCGTCACATGTAGCGGATATTTCCATGATCAAGAAGCAGAGCAGGTGTCTGCAGTGTAATGGGCCCCTGACTGAAGTAAGGGCCCTTGAAATCGGGAATATTTTCAAGCTGGAGGATTTTTATTCACGGTCAATGGAACTTTATTTCCAGGATGAAAATGGGAAGAAGGTCTTCCCCTATATGGGTTCATACGGAATCGGGATTGACAGGCTCATCGGCGCGATAGCTGAGAATTATCACGACCGCAAGGGTATCATCTGGCCGTCTGAGGTTTCGCCGTTCCGGTTTTTCCTTATGGGTATTGGAAAGAGCCGTTCGGTGAGGCAGAGAGTTGAGGCCTTGTATGAGCAGATTCAGGAAGACACCTTGCTTGATGACCGGCGTGAGTCTCCCGGAGTGAAGTTTCAGGATGCCGATTTAATAGGCATCCCGTATCGGATCGTCGTATCCGCCAAGAGGTGTGAAGAGAATTGCGTGGAACTGCATGATCGTTATGAACACCAGAGCCGAACCGTACATTTTAAGGATTTACCAGCCGTGATGGAACAGCTGAGAACCGAAGTGAGGCGGTATGAGTCTCAAGGAGATACTGACGATGAGTGAGGGAAGGGAAATCCGGATTATGAAACTGACCGAAGAGATGGTAGATCAGGTAATTTTCGGGATGGAAAATCAGGAGACCAGCTACAGATTTGATGTGGCAGAGGGTGAACTTATCACCGGCAGTGACCTCCGGGAGCGTTCGGACGCGGATGATATGGACCGATATGCGGGTCTGCCGCAATGGCGTCCGGTGGATGGTTTCCACCTCATGGAGCGGTTTGTCTCGCATATAAAAAACCCGATCTACCGTCATGAGATGCGGGACGCGCTCAATGGAGGCAAGGGGGTCTTTCGCCGTTTCAAGGACGTGCTGAAAAGGTACGAGCCTCTCGAAAAACAGTGGTTTTCATTCAAAGAGAAGGAAATGAGAGATGTGGTCCGTAATTGGTATTCCGCGATTAATGATTCCATTGAACTTTCCCGTCTGAGTGAAGAACCTGAGGAAACAGAAAACCTCGTTTTGAGCGATTTTGTGATTATGGCCGGTCTCGGCCCCTGGGGTGATAAAATCAGGGAATCAGCTGTCACGGCACTCCGTGAATCATTGAGTGAGGCATCACGGACATTGAAGGATTTTCTTATGGAGACAGAAGCTTCGGGCGCGCAGGACCATGAATATATAGAAGCGCTCTATGCTGAAACTCCCCTGGGAGATTTCGCGGGCTGTATTGTCGGGGTCTATCACGATACCGGATACAGCACCCTGATGGATATCCGTTTTATCTGGATTGAACCGCTCTACCGCGGACTCGGCCTGTCAAGGCTGTTTATCGATAGAATTACTGATATAAGTTCGGAGAAGGGAACGGTTGAGATAGTGATTGAACTGCTGGGCAACACACTCTTTCTCAGGTCTGAACTGGAGGAAAGAGGGTTCAGGGAATTCGGCAGACGTTATTTCCTGCAGGCTGAATCCAATACGCCGGACGGGGATTCCGGCGGGGGAGAGCGGGGCTGATGTTGAAGCTCACTTTTTATATGAAACAGGTTTCCGAGGACGTCCTTGTACTCAGGTTATTCTGGGGGTTCAGAATTGTTTTTCTGCTTCTCTTCGCTCTGATCGCCGGCAGTATGTACATACCGGGTGATGTTTCATCCGCGGGTTCTTCTCCTCTGGCGGTCATACTGCTTATTCTTTTCGCCGGTATAGCGGTATACGACGAAAAGTGGCTCTTTAACAAGCCGGAGGGTATTGTGACGCATATCCATGGTATCGTCATTCTGGGCAGGAAAACCACTTTTGCCGTACACGACATCAGTCATATCGAAGTTTCAGAGTTTCGGAAGGGCAGCATCGGGGGGGAAGATAAAAAAAGAGCTTTTCAGAGGGACCTGCTGCGTCTCAGTATAGTGCTCTCCGAATCAGGTTCCAAGGATATTGAAATTACGGAGAAAAAAAATCTGGCGGACTTACGGAGTAAGGCCGCCGCGATTGCCGGCTTCATGAACCTGAGCTACCACTCAAAGGTATGAACGGGCTGGTGGACTTTTCTTTCTTCCGTCAGTCCAGCCGAGCCATATCTTCCTGCTTATAGTAGAGATAACAAGCCACTTTATGGTCAGTGTCGACTTCCAGCAATTCAGGGATGTGGTTCTTACAGATATCCATCTTTTTTGGACAGCGGTCGTAAAAATAACAGCCGAATCGTTCCTGGTCCGGCGACGGGACATCACCCTCCAGCACGATCCGCTGGCGTGTCTTTTCGATCCGCGGATCCGGGATTGGAGCGGCGGAAAAGAGCGCCTGGGTGTAGGGGTGGAGAGGTTTCTTATAGAGCCTCTTGCTGTCCGAGATTTCCACGACCCTGCCGAGGTACATGACTGCCACACGATTGCTGATATATTCGATCACCGATAGATCATGAGCGATGAACATATACGTCAGGTGGAACTCATCCTGCAATTCGAGAAAGAGGTTGAGTATCTGGGCCTGAATTGATACATCCAGGGCGCTTACCGGTTCATCCGCGAGGATGACCTTCGGATTCAAGGCAAGAGACCTGGCAATTCCGATCCTCTGACGCTGCCCTCCGGAGAACTCGTGCGGATACCGGTTCTTGAAATGGCGGGACAGTCCAGCCCTCTCCATCAGGTACTCAACCCGCTCTTCCATCTCCCGGCGCTCCATATCCAGAAGACCCCTTTTACGGTAGATATCGAGGGGTTCCCTGATAATATCATTTACAATCAAACGGGGATTGAGAGAGGCATACGGGTCCTGAAAGACCATCTGTATCTCACGGCGGGTTTTCAGAAGTTCCATCGCGGAGAGCTTGGTGAGGTCTTTTCCCTGAAATATCACTTCTCCGGAGGTTGGCTGATAGAGCTGCGCGATAGCTCTGGCAGTGGTGGACTTACCGCATCCGGATTCACCAACCACGCCGAGGGTTTCGCCTTCCCTCAGGGTCAAATCCACTCCGTCAACTGCCCGGATCGCTCCGACCTGTTTTTTGAACAGTATCCCGTCTTCGATGGGAAAATGCATCTTTAAATCATGTGTTTCCAGTATAACTTTGTTTTCCATCTATCCTAACTCCTCACGCATACAGCCAGCAGTTGACGTGTCTGGTTGATGAATTGCTCTGTATTTCTGTCTTGGGGGGGTACTTTGTCCTGCAGATGTCCATGGCCCGTGTGCATCGGGGGTAAAACGGACAGCAGTCGGGCAGGTCGATCAGGTTAGGCGGCTGTCCGGGTATCGACGACAATTTTTGTCTCGTTTTTTTATCCAGCCGCGGTACCGAATTGATGAGTCCCTGGGTATAGGGATGTTTCGGATCGGCAAACAGATCGTCGGTATGCGCTTCCTCGATGATCCTCCCCGCGTACATTACAACTATGCGGTCACACATCCCGGCGACTACTCCAAGGTCATGGGTGATCATTATTACGGAAGTACCGAGGCGGTTGGAAAGTTCCTGCATAATTTCCAGGATCTGTGCCTGGATGGTCACGTCCAGGGCGGTGGTAGGTTCATCAGCGATGAGCACCTGAGGATTACAGCTCAGCGCCATGGCTATCATGACCCGCTGCCTCATTCCACCGGAAAACTGATGGGGATAGTCGGTGATCCGTTTGTCCGGCTTGGGGATTCCTACTGATTTGAGCATGTCTATCGAAAGATCAAGGGCGTCCCGTTTGCTCAATTTCTGGTGAAGCATTATTGTTTCAACCATCTGGCTGGAGATTTTCAGAAACGGATTCAGACTCGTCATGGGGTCCTGAAAAATCATGGAGATCTTATTTCCCCTGATGGTCCTCAATTTCGCCTTTGGAAGCTGCAGGATGTCTGTATCCTCGAGCATGACCTTCCCTGAGATGATCTTCCCCGGAGGTGAAGGGATCAGCCGCAGTATCGACAAGTTGGTGACTGATTTCCCTGATCCGGATTCTCCCACGATTCCGATGGATTCCTTTTTGCCGAGAGAAAAGGAGACCCCGTCCACCGCTTTGACCGTCCCCTCGTCCGTTTTGAAATATGTTTTCAAGTCCTGAACTTGCAGTATTTTTTCTTCACTCATTCATGTGTCCTCTCAAATTGATACCAGTGATTCATTACAGTTTGTTCTTGCTCTGGGGATCGAAGGCGTCTCTCAGACCGTCTCCCAGAAAATTCATCGCGAACAGAAATACGGTCATCGCGATGGCCGGGAAAAAGAGCCTCCAGGGATACGCGTTCATACCCTCGACCGCGTCGCCGATCAGCGACCCCCAGGACGCGTAGGGTGCGGAAATCCCAAGCCCCAGGAATGAGAGAAATGCCTCCATCTGAATGAAAACCGGAATTCTCAGGGTAGTGTACACGATTATAATCCCGAAAGTGTTCGGTACCAGGTGCCGGAAGATGATCCGTGCCGAGCTGGCGCCCATGGAGCGGGCGGCTTCTACATACTCGGAATTCTTCAGAGAGATGATCTGACCGCGGACGACCCTGGCAACCGTCAGCCAGCTGACCAGCGAGAGCGCCACAAACATCAGTAGGATACTGCGCCCGAAGAGGGACATCAGGATGATAACCAGCATCATGTAGGGTATGCTGTACATGATATCAACCACCCGCATGATGATATAGTCGGTTTTTCCCCCCACGTATCCGGCTATCGCTCCGAAGAAAAGTCCGATCATCACCGAGGTGATGCCTCCGATCAATCCAATGGCGATAGACATCTGTCCTCCCCAGATGGTGCGGGCGAGCATGTCCCTGCCGACGTAATCAGTGCCGAAGAGGTACTTTCGTTCGTGGATTTTTACCTCTTTTTCGTTTTTCATCTCTGACTCGGTAGCTATCTTTACTTTCAGTTCCTCCAGCCGGGCCTTTTCCTCCTGACTCAGAAGGACCCGACCGTCCTGAATAGCCAGGTCCCGTCTTTCACGGGTGATCTGGCGTTCGGTGTCCGCCAGAGCATCCTTTTCCTTGCGTGAGAGGTTCTTCCCGTCCTCCGAGGAGGGATCGGTATAGCGGGACCGGGCATCCTTTACGGCTTTATCGATAAGCCGCCGGTCTTCATCCGTCCATTCCACCCGGCCGTCCTTGGCCGCCAGGATGGAGAGCTCCACCATCGTCCGTTGAAGCATCTGTTCTCCCGCGGTGAGCGTGAACGAGGGGGGCAGATGAATATGGTCCATATACTGTTCCTTATACGAATAGATAGGAAGTATAGGGGCCAGAAGGGAGATGAGCGAATATAGGGCTACTACCACCAGACCGGCAATTGCCATCTTGTTTTTCTTTAAACGACGCCAGGCATCCTTGTACAGGCTGTTTCCCTTCAGGGGCTGGTCAAACTCATTGGTGCCTTGAGAGTCGTTATCAATCTGTTTATCCATGTTTAATTCATTGCTGCTCACGGTTCAACTCCCTACTTGTATGTGATCCGGGGATCTAAAAACGAATATATTATATCCACGATAAAATTCATCAGGATCAGGATGATTGAATACACAATCACCGTGCCCATGATGAGTGTATAGTCGCGATTTATCGCCGACTGGACAAAAAAGCGGCCCAGGCCGGGGACCCTGAATATCTGTTCGACCACCACGGAGCCCGTAACGATGGAGGCAAAGGCCGGCCCGAGATAGCTGACCACGGGGAGAAGACTTCCCTTCAGCACGTGTTTCCGTATGATAACGCTGTCCCGTAAACCTTTTGCCTGAGCGGTCCGTATAAAATCACTGCGCAGCATCTCAAGCATGCTGGCGCGCGAAAGACGGGCGATGGTCGCAAAGGGCCGCAGCGCCAGAGTGAAGGCGGGCATCAGGATGGTGACCCAGCCGTAACGTCCGGTAATCCAGCCGGAAGTGGGCAGGATACTCCACTTGAGGGCGAAAAAGTACATCAGTACGGGCCCGATAACGAAAAGCGGGACGGTAATTCCCACAATGGCAATGGCCATGGATACATAATCCATCCATGTGTTTTGTTTGAGGGCGGATATAACACCGGCGACAATCCCCATGATAAGCGCTGCTCCCAGTGCGATGAAACCCAGAAGGAGAGAGTTCGGAAGGCTGTTCGCGATATAATAGTTGACGTCATGGTCCTGGTATCTAAAGGAAGGACCGAGATCGCCCCTCAAGATATCGCCCATGTATCTAAGATACTGCATGGCAATAGGTTCATCCAGGTGAAACTTCGCTTCAATATTCCTTTTGACCTGTTCCGGCGGTTGACGCTCGGCATCAAAAGGGCCTCCGGGGGCGATCCTGATGAGAAAGAAACTGATTGTCACCACTATGAACAATGTTGGAATGAGACCGATCAGGCGTCTGATAATATATTTAGTCATTGTGATCTCCAGATCTTATTTCGCACACGACCCCAGCCGGTAAATGTGTGAAATACGTTTTGCTTTCTAAAAACGGAGCCGGTACCAGAGTACCGGCTCGATAAGTTTACATTATTTATTTTTTGTATACATATTTCATGGGGTGGTAATCCATGGTATTTTTATACCAGCCTCCCCATACGGTCGTATCAATCATGTTGTTTGTGGTGTAGGAATAAATGGGGATAACTCCCTGGTCTTCCTCGATAAAGTATTTTTCCGCCTCTGCAAGAACATTGAAACGTTCCGGTCCGTCAGGCATCCGGGCTGCTTTGTAGATCAGTTCATCATACTTATCGTTGGAATATTTTCCGCCGTTCATGGCGCCGCCGGTCACAAACATGTCGAGGAAGGTGTTGGGGTCCTGATAGTCTCCGATCCAGCCCGCTCGCGCGACCTGGAACTCGCCTGCGCGGCGGTTGGCAAGATAGGTGGACCATTCCTGGTTCACCAGTTCACAGTCGACATCGAGATTCTCTACCCACTGCTGCTGTACGAACTCGGCGATTTTTTTATGAGTCTCGCTCGTATTGTAAAGGATCGAAAATTTCGGGAAACCATCACCATTCGGGTATCCGGCGTCCGTGAGGAGCTGTTTGGCAGCTTCGATATCCGTCGGATTTCCCTTGATGCCCGGGTAACCGGCCATTTCCGGGACCATGGTGTTTGAAGGCAGCTGGCCGCCCTTGGAAATCTTGTCAACGAGGGTCTGGCGGTCGATGGACATTGCAAGTGCTTTTCTCACCCGGACATCGTCGAAGGGTGCTTTCTCGTTCTGGATGGTGTAGTAGTAGGTACCGAGGTACGGCGCGTTCTGATAGTCGTCCCGGAGCTTGGCGCTGTCCATCTGGTCCAGGGGAACGGTAGTCATCCAGTCAGCTTCTCCGTTGAGATACATGTTGTATCCGGTGTTGTTGTCGTCGATGGGAAGATATACTACCCGGTCGAGGCTTACTGTACCGGCATCCCAGTAGGTGTCATTGGGTACTACACTGACTTTTTCCTGGGGATTCCAGGCTTCGAGTGTAAAGGGGCCGTTACCCACAAAGTTCTCGGGAGAAGTCCACTCTTTGCCGTATTTTTCGATGGCGTGCATCGGGACAACCGCAAATGAATAGTGGGGAAGGGCGCCAAGAACATAGG
>Ga0272442_10001404_pt1 | contig 36777 bp, 27 predicted proteins | sample SSMForm2O_FD_200262 | JGI IMG/M metagenome (GOLD analysis project Ga0272442, IMG submission 200262) | Marine sediment archaeal communities from Little Sippewissett salt marsh, Falmouth, MA, United States - SSM-Form-2O | ecosystem: Environmental > Aquatic > Marine > Wetlands > Sediment ... | reverse complement strand
ATCTTCGATAAGACCTTCGCACTGCCCGTCGAGCGCACCGGCAGCACCTTCGAGTTTTTCACTGTCTTCGAAATGCCCAACGACAACCGCTCTGTGCGTGCTGTCGTGCAGGACTCCTTTTTTACATGTTATTTTCATATGTTCCTCCCGTCCGGGTAATTGTTCCTGAACACTCTATCCGGCATGATGGACTACACCGTCGAAGCGTTTTTCTCGATTGAGCAGTAACAATAATGGGATACGTTGGAAATGTCAATTGTTACTGAAGGTTTTCATGCCTGTGATCCGCGTCACGTTTCATGCCATCTTTATATCGGAGACACTACACGGCATGCAAGGATGCGTTAAGGTCATGCATAGGGATTACGATTTCGGAGATGGAAGAAAAACCTATACGGCATTGTAAGCTGTTGAAATATATGCGGTTCTATCCGGATCGGCATACCTTTTACATGTCATCATGCCCGACCGGAGGAGTCACCTACGCTTCCGCAATAGGATCACCACAAACTTTACCATCACCGATCATCGGCAACGGGCATCCTCATGCACCCAACCGATAACCTTTTACAAAGAAGGCACAATCGTAATGAGTGGGTGCTTCCCGCAGTGCCCTTTTAGTCCCCTCCAGAGGTGATAAACCATATTCTATATAAAAAAAGCGTCACCCTTCAGGGTGACGCTCCTTCTTTCTTCCAACTTATGTTCGGAGTCAGACCGTTATTTGACCTTACGGGCAAGGAAATACCCATCGGGGTCGCATTCTTCACGCAACAGCCTCAGGTCTTCGGCGCTCGGCGACGCCATTTCCTTTAAGTCGGGTGAAATCAAAAGTTCAAAACTCACTTTTTCCTGAATCTGCTCAGGTGTTTTCCCCGGTGCAACTTCAAGCAACATCATCCGCTTAGTGTCGTCATCAAATCCGAAGAGAGCTTCGTTGGTAATGACGCGGTATGGCCCAGCCCCCATGACACCCGATTTTTCCCGGTAGTCGGGAGAACCGTCACCATACCCAATACTTGTCAAGTAATCGAGTTTATTAACAAAACGGCGCTTTTCAAGGGCCATTATAATGATCGATTTCTCGCAATTCGCCGCCATTGCCCCGGCACCACCACTACCTGGGAAGCGTGTCTCGGACTTAGTGTATGTGCCGCCCTCAAAGGTCGAATTGACATTTCCGTACATATCGATCTGGGCTCCACCAATGAAGGCATAGTCGGCATGCCCTCGCTGTGTCAATTCGAAAACCGCACATAAGCCCTTAAGATAACATGCTTTCCGGCATGCCCTTGTGTCACCCACCGAAAGAGGCATGCCCATTTCAAGGACAGGAGTCAACGGACCGGCTTCGAAAATAATTCCCAACCCCGGTGCATGCGTCAGTTGGGCATGCATGGATGCAATAATGGGAAGCCCTGTCCCCACAAAAACGATCTTGCTATCTTCAAGTACCCGCGAACCCGTATATGCTATCATCTCAAATGGTGTATAGTCAGTCATTTTCAAACCTCCTCATGCTTATAGTGTCTCACGTCGTTGTCAGGAAAGGATGATCGGTTGCCCGCCGTCCATCTCTCTGATTTTTTTCAGAGTTTTATACGGTATCTTACCCAGGAAATCATCGAAGGTTTCACATCCGAAAATGTACTCTTCGTAATATTTCTTGAGTTTGTCCGCATTTCCCGTTTTCCTGAACTCTTCGGAGGCACTTTTGAACATGAGAATATGCTCCATGTCGAACCAGTAATTCCCATAACTCGCTCCCGGATAACCGCCGAACCGCTGCTCGATTACGGTATCGACGGCAGTGTACGGTATCTCGGTCAGGTTCGGATAGGTACGGATATTTTCGTTCGGTATAATCTGTTCGGTTGTTACGATCGTGCTGGCCGCGGCCATAGCAATTTCCGGACACGTGCATAATGCACCGAAAATGCGACTGTTGCCGTGTATATCCGCACTGGTGACGTGCAGAAGCCCGACATCGGGATAACATGCCGGTACGAGATAACAGTTTTTGCCACTGAAGGGGCTCTGTACCATAACCCCTCTGTTTGTCAATTCCATGTCAGCCCCACCGTGATCCCTTACAGGAAGAAACTCGAGGCCCATCGATGCGGCCTTGAAACGTGCCGACATGCCATAATTGGTATAGTCATCCATTTTGATCATCCCATTGGATGTGAGATGCCGCAACAGAGGTGCAATCCCGATCACTTCATAACCCCACCAGGCTAGTTCGACCCGCTTTATGGAAATCTGATCGGGATACAACAGCATTGCACCTGCAAGCAGTTCGGGGCATATGGAACTCGACTGAAACGACAACGTCAGGTCTTTGGCACCCTGACGGATTATTTCATGGACGAGGGCAACCGGGGGCCTTGTATTGACAAAGCCGCCGATACCGATATTGATGCCGTCCCTCCCATGAATATGTGTCGCCACCGCTTCTTTAAGCGTCATCCTTTTGTCACGGAGATCCTTGGGTTTATTAACCATACGCTTTCGTGCCTCTTCAGGTGAAAGCCCCCACCATTGAAATGGGTCCTCGACTATCCTGTTGAGCTCCTGTTGCGCAATACTTGATACATTGCCGATACCTGAACCTTCTCTCTTCTGAATCATTTACTACCTCCAAATCTTCTCCTTATGCTACGGACGGCAGCGATAATGAAACATTATCCACTGTCACATTCGTGTACCGTGTATGATAAATAACACCACCTCCCGGCAAGCGCCTATACTAAAATGCCCCTCTTGAGTCAAGCACAGGTTGATTAAAATATGAACTCCCGGGCAATTCTCTGTTGTAATCCACTCATTTTATGAAAATTAAAACTTGAATACCTCGTCGGAATTGATAATTTCGCAAACCTGAGTAATCTAGATCAGATGAAAATTTTTTCTCAACATCCCGCGACATCGAGTTTTTTATTGCACCAGGCATACCCCCTCGCAAAGTGTCAGGCGTTACTGAAAGTTCTCGCGCCTGCTATCTGCTGCATGGTTGATTCCATTCTTTACATTGGACACATTTTACAGTATGGAATACGGTGACATTCGCAGAGGGGGGAGCAATCGCATGGCTGAATTAATCTTGAAGGAATGTCCCAAGACTTACATCCTGGAAACTCATCGATCTAAAAGTCCGGAGGCAACGCACCGCTTCATAGAGGGTATGAGAGAACACCTCGGTATCCGGAATTTCCGGAACGTATCCGCCCTTGATCGGATCGGCATACCGGTGTTCACCTGTCATCGCATTCGGCCGGACGAATCGCGTACGGATCACACGGGTAAAGGCCTGTCGGAGATTCAGGCCCAGGTGTCTCTTATCATGGAATCGATCGAACGCTACTCATCCGAGTTCAAGAACAGTTTTGCACCGGAACTTATCGAGGGCAGTTTCAACTCTCTCAGACACGATCGGGATATCCTGAATCCCGAAGACTTGATTCTTCCCCAGTTTTCCAAGTACACCCATGACACGGTCATTCACTGGGTCGAAGGATATGACATTGTAGCTGGCTGCGATATTCTGGTCCCCGCGGCAAGTGTGTACCACCCGTTTCATCTTGATCGTGAACCATTACTGCATACCCATACTAACGGCATTGCTGCCGGAAACACGATGGAGGAAGCCGTGAGTCATGCACTGGCAGAGGTCATCGAGCGTGATGCCTGGAGTATCGCCCGGTTTACGGGTGAACCGCGAGATGCCCTCACCCTTGACGATCGTTCCGACAATCAATTCATCATCAATATTATCGAAAAATTTGCCGGCGCCGAAATTGAAATTGTCGCCAAAGACATCACGTCAGATATTGGCGTACCCGTTATCGCAGCCTTTTCGACGGATCTTATTTACAAAAAGCTAATGCCCATTGACGGGTTCGGGGCACACCTTGATCCGAAAGTTGCCCTTGCCCGTGCGCTCCTTGAAATCGTCACCACGAGGGGGCTTTTCATTCAAAAGTTCGGGCTTGAAGACTGGAAACCGTCATACCAGGATGATGATGTGTTGGACGTGCATGAGAATGACTTTCGCTTTTATGCCTTTGAGAGTAAAGATATCAATGATCTTGTGCAGGATTACGGTAACGATATTCTGCAGGATATCCAGACAATGACCGCAAAACTGGGAGATTGTGGATTTGAAAGAGTTATCGCCGTCGACCTGACACGTCCGGACACGGAAATTCCGACGGTGCGAGTCATTGTTCCAGGAATGGAAGTTTATTGCTTTGACCGATCAAGAATCGGCAAACGATTGTTCGACGCGCTGGGGCACCGATAACACTGGAGCTGCCGCAGGATTTTCTTATACAATAAGAGCAAACGAGGACACTGATGCTTCCCGAACACGAGGTCAGAGAAAGAGCCGAGTTCTGTTACTGCGTTGTCTGGCAATTGAAACACCTTCTCAGAAACGAGCTTCTGAATCCTTCCACTTACTGTGATTTTCTGAAACGATCATCCCTTGGCATCGGCGACGATGAATTCATCTCTCATGCACTGGAGCAAGGCCTCCTCTCCGGTGCGGAAAATGCCGGAGTGAACGACCTGATCACTCTTTATGAAGGTTTTCTTCATGCTTACTGCGAAGTTCTGGAGGCCGACATGGAGACCGTTGCAGCAGGCATTCCTTCTGATTTCCTCCAGATACTCGCCGACGAGATGGATGCGAATCCCTGACGAAGTGTACCGCAGAATCGTCTGTTACGACCCGTGTGGAAAAGTATGTGAAGTGTAGGTAACCGATACGCTAATCCGTGCCGGAAGAAAGCCATACATCAGGTCTTTGATTAGTGCCTCGTATGAGAAAATGAAGGTATTACCGCATGGAAAATCGCGATATGGCACCTTATACGCTGCGTGTAACAGCTTACGGAATGTATTCTTTGCGTATGATATGCTGCTTTGAATGATGGGAAACAGAGTCACTCCCCGGCGGAACTGGATAGGACCGGGGGTGTATGTGTCTGCCGTATGTTTGTCGGACTGTTTTTTTTGCGGACCAGGCTGTATATGAACTGCTCATAAATTTGTTTGTCGAATTTACCTTTTATTACATCTTCTTTTAACAGGCCTAATGCATCAACGGGAGCCATTGCATTTCTATACGGCCTGTCATTATTCGTTAACGCCTCGTAACAATCGATAATTCCCAGGATCTGTGCAATCTCTGAAATTCGATTCTTCTTCCCGGGATAGCCCGACCCATCCAGTTTTTCATGATGTTCCAGGGCCGCAAGAACGATGTTCTTATCCTTGAAGGTACACTCTCGCAGGATTTGATACCCTATCGTCGTGTGACTTTTCATTTCCTCAAATTCTTCATCCGTCAACTTTCTCGGTGCAACAAGGATCTCCTGATTGATTTTGGTTTTGCCGACATCATGAAGCAGTGCACCGATTCCCAGCGCCTTTGTATGCGATTCACTCATACCGACATACGACGCGAATGCCAGCGCAAATGCCATGACATTAATGGAATGCAAAATCGTGCTGTAATCCTTGGAAGACACGTCGAGCAGCTGTCTCATCACATCTGATTCCCGGGCATAGTCGCTCAGTAAAATATTAACGGTTTCAGAAACACCTTCCAGACTTCCGCTGCGCGGTTCCATCAACGTTTCTTCAACGATATTCACGAGTGTTTCTTTTATTTCCTCCGGTTTGCCGGATTGCACATTCGCAACCAGCTTCTTATTAAAACCCTTTTGCGCTTCCTGAATCCCCCGCAACTTGTCACTCCTGCGCATATACAGCTCTCCAGGCAGGCGGCTTTCATTCACTCTCATATCACCAAGAGTTTTTCCGGCAGGTTTGTATAATACAAACTGGTCATCGTCCGCCTTCGAAAAGAGAGCAGTTTCTACGTAAAAGTAAAGCTGTGATTTTCGGGCTACAATCATTTCTTCAGACATGAATATCGACTCCAGCGACACTTGCGGCGCTCAAAATAATATCGATCACGGACACCGAAAACTTAAACCCAATATGCATACTACTGCAAAATATTTTTCCGCCTTCCCGGAATCTTTAATTTAATCAATACAATAAATAACATCTTATACACTTATTATAACTTTTAATAATTATTTTAAGCTTTTTATTGCGAGTCGATGAACACACCCGACATCATTCTTTTCGTATTGATTTATCCGACAAGTGAATTTATGGTAATGCATAATAACGAAACGCGGAGAAGTAATGCTGTGGCACCCCCCGTATCAAAAAAAGACCTTGTCAGAACACTCGAGGAAATCGGGACTCTCCTTGACCTCAAGGGAGAAAATCCCTTCAAGTCCCGGGCATATTTTGCAGCTGCCAGGAGTATCGAAGCCACGGATGAGGATCTCTCATACCTGATCGAAAGCGGGCAGCTTGCATCACTGAAAGGTATCGGCAAGGCCCTGAATGAAAAAATTACTGAGCTTGTCACAACAGGAGCCCTTGAGTATTACAACACACTGAAGGCCTCGATTCCCCAGGGTCTCGTTGAAATGCTGAAGATTCAGGGACTCGGTCCGAAAAAAATCAAGATCCTTCACGACAAATTACAGATCACAACAATCGGTGAACTTGAATACGCCTGCATCGAAAATCATCTTATCGAAATACCCGGCTTTGGCAGGAAAACGCAGGAAAACATATTAAAGGGCATTCAACATTATAAAAAATACAGTCAAAGACATCTTTACGCCGATGTCATTCGGGAGGCCGACAATATCCTCGAAAAACTGAGCCAGCATGCTGCCGTCACTCACTCATGCATCGCCGGCTCTTTGAGGCGCTGCCGTGAAACGGTGAAAGACATTGACATCCTGGTCGCGACAGACAATTCCGCAAATATTGCCGACTGGTTCGAAGCGCTGCCGCAGGTAGAACGCGTCACGGGAAGAGGAGACACAAAGGTGAGCGTTATCCTCACCTCCGGCATAAACTGTGATCTCAGAATCGTCAGGAAGGCGGAATATCCTCATGCCCTGCAACATTTTACCGGCAGCAGTGAACATAATACGGCCTTGAGATCGTTGGCGAAAAATGCGGGTCTCAAGATGAATGAATACGGGCTTTTTCAATCGCACGGCTGTATACCATGTAAAAGTGAAACTGAAATTTATCAGGCACTCGGCCTTGCCTATATTCCTCCGGAACTCAGGGAAAATCGAGGAGAAATAGCGGCAGCAGCAACAGGGAACTTACCTGATTTAGTGACCTGTTCCGACATACGCGGACTTTTACACATCCATACAAACGACAGTGACGGCGTGGATTCTATCGAATCTCTGGCAGCCGCAGCCCGAAAAATGGGTATGGAATATATCGGAATAACTGATCACAGTAAGACGGCATTCTATGCGGGTGGACTCTCATGGGACGAAGTAATGAGACAGCATGAACATATAGACCTCATCAATGAACGTGACCCATCGCTGCACATATTCAAAGGAATCGAAGTTGAAATCCTTCCCGATGGCAATCTGGATTATGCAGACCATCTCTTACGTTCTTTTGACTTCATCATCGCTGCCGTTCACTCACATTTCGGCATGACCGAAGAGGCCATGACGGATCGTATCATAAAAGCATTGGACAACCCGTTCCCCACAATACTGGCCCACCCGACGGGCAGGCTCCTGCTCGCACGAGAGCCCTATTCAGTGAACCTTCCGCATATCATTGATTTTGCAGCCCGGAAGGGAAAATTCCTGGAGCTGAATGCCAATCCGTATCGTCTTGACCTGGATTGGAGATTTTGCCGTCACGCAAAGAAACTGGGGGTCAAGATCGCAATCAATCCCGACGCTCACAGTATTGCCGGCCTTTATGACATCAACTTTGGTATTAACATCGCGCGTAAGGGATGGCTCTCCGCGTCTGACTGCATCAATTGTTTAGGTCTGAAAGAAATAAAAAAACTGTTTTCAAAACCAATATAATTCTACTTTTCCCTTGACACGTAAAACCTTATTCAATATACCTACAACGTATGCGGCGGAAAGGCGAAACACTAGAGGCTCAACAGGGTAGGCTTACGTACAGTAAAACACATTCTCACATTCCACTGAAGCTGGTTTCAACTATTCAGTGCACCCGCCTTAGCCTTTTTGACGGTAACCGTACCTGTAATTTTTGTGAATTCCAGCGCTTTTAATTCTGATTTCTTTGCCATTCGACTGAAAAAGGAGGGATTTTTCGGTTGATACAGACGTTTGAAGACGTAGACAGATTGGCAGCGGAAAGGGGTCCTAAAAGGTTGGCCGTTCTGGCTCCGGAAGACGAAGAGTTCATGTCAGCGGTCAAACAATGCTGGCAGCGCGGACTTGTAACGCCGGTACTTATCGGCAATCGCGATGTCATGGCAGCAATCGCTGACAGGGTAGGCTTCGATCTTTCAGACATCGAACAGATTACGATGGAAGATCGACAGGCTATTGCCGATCTTGGCACCGCCATGCTGTTTGCCGGCGATGTCGACATGGAGAGCAAAGGCCAGATTCCGACGTCATACATATACCGTTCAATTATCAGAGAAGAATCCAAAGCGAAAACAGGCAGAACGGTAAGCGTCATATCGCTCTGGGATGTTCCCGGGGCTAAGCACTTCATTGCCCTCACCGATACCGGGGTTAATATTCAACCTGATTACACTGCAAAAAAAGAAATCATCAAAAACGCTGTGTTCCTCTTTCATATACTGGGATATAAACGGCCGAGAATCGGAATAATCTCGGCCAGACGAAGTCTCAATCGTTTTCCAGACTCATACCGTGACGCACTGGCCCTGAAAGAGGCGGCAGATTCGGGTGATTTCGGCGCGTGCGACATTGTTGATGCCACATCACTTTTTGATTTTTTCATGAATCATACGGACTCTGTTACCCACGACGACGGCATAAATATCGATTGCCTTCCCGAGATCCTTCTCGTTCCGAATCTCGATACGGGAAATATCCTGGTGAAGCTCGATTTCTTTCTTGATGTGAAACGGCGTTCTCTGGTGACAACTTCAAAGGGACCTGCGATTATTCCGTCTCGTTCCGACTTTTGTAATGCAATCGTCGGTGAACTTGCGTTGGGAATAGTGGTCGCAGACAGGATGATGCATTAGATCACTCATAAATGAAGGGCACTTTTAAAAAGATTGTCGAACTGGCGGCCCGCGAGGGCCCGAAAACATTGATATTGGCACCTGCGGGAAACCCGGAGTTGTGTGAGGTTCTTTCACAGGCAGAAAAGGCAAATCTTATTCGTCCGGTGCTGATTGGCAAAGCGGCCCGGATTAAGGAGATGGTCCGGCAGACATCGCTTTCCCGTATGGAGTATGAGATCATCGATGAAAGCGATGACCTCGCATCGCTTACGCGGGCGCTCCATATGTTGCGGGACGGCACCGGAAACATTCTCATGCAGGGCAACATTGATCAGTCGCTGTTTGCCGACATCGTCTTTGACAAAGACGCGGGACTGCTACGCCGGGCAACTGCAAGCTTCATTTCGCTGTACGAACTGCACAGGCGGGATAGGCTGATAATGGTGACGGATACATTTATTAACGATTCGCCCTCATTGAGTCAGAAACAGGACATTGTAGAAAATGCGCTGAGCCTGACGGATATGCTTGGCATCAATGCACCGAAGGTAGCGGCACTGGCCGCCATAGAACAGATCAATCCGAATATACCGTCGACTCTCGACGCGGCAATTTTATCAAAGATGTCGCAACGAAGACAGTTCGGGAACGCCGTCATCGAAGGTCCCATTGACATTGATTGTGCGTTGAGCCGAAGTGCAGCGGCACGAAAAGGAGTTGACAGTGTAGTCACCGGCAATGTGGACATTTACCTCGTGCCGGATATCGAAGCCGGGTACTCATTGAGCCAGCTTCTTATCTTCATTGGCCGTATGGCCATGGCGGGCGTGGTGATGGGAACAACCTCACCGGTAATTCTGGATTTACCATATACGACCCGGGCAAGTAAGTTCGTTGAGATTGCCCTCGCAGTCGTAACGTGCGGATAGCCGATGCACGTCACGGCATGTGTACGATTAAGGGAGGGGTAGAAGGGAATTACCAGCGAGCATTGGTACAGACATGCGTGTATCTTATTAATTTCGGAGTGAAAGGGGGTGAATGCTGTCTTATTTAATGCAAACGATGTTTTTTTGGGCGAAAGCGTTGCAATGCACTTTAACTCGTTGAAAGGAGGGGAATATGCCCAGATTTCGTGAAAAAGCCAAAAGAGCGGAGGTCTTATCGCTCGAAGATGCGGTAAAAAAATACGTGCAGGATGGTATGGTCGTTGCCTTTAGCGGCTTTACGGCCTTTAACCGTAACCCGGTTGCCCTCACGTGGGAAACAATACGGCAAGGCCGTAAGGATCTTCATATCATTGACAGGCACGGGAGTGTATCTACGTGGATGTTGAATGCTGTCGGTGCCATGAATGTCTATGAAACTGATTGGATGGGCTGGGGCGAAATGGCAGGCAAGCTCGATGTTAACCTTGAAAGGCAGTACAAACGCGGCAACCTGATTCTCGAAGACTATTCACATGGTGCCATGGCAATGAGATTCCTTGCCGGTGCAGTAGGGGCACCCTTTATCCCCTATTACGCGCCGCTGGGATCAGACCTCTATAATCCCGAATACGATGCCTTGGGAAGAGCCGGCAAGAGGGACGGCAGCAACCCCAAGATTCCCTTTAAGAAATTCGTTGCCATGGAAGACCCGTTTTACAACGAGGGCCTCTGTTATCTTCTGCCCGCAGCAAAACCCGACATTGCGTTTATCCATGTGTCGCAGGCAGGCGAAAAAGGAACGGCCCGCTGGAGAGGTATCGGTACTATCGACAAAGAACTCGTATTTGCATGCGACAAAGTGATCATCACCTGTGAGGAAATCGTTCCGGAGGCTGAATTGAGAAAAGAGCCGAATCTGAATCAGATACCATACTTCACAGTCGATGCGATTGTTGAATGCCCCTACGGTGCGTATCCGAGTTCTGTCCCCTTCTTCTATGACTATGATGCTCCGTTTATGCGAGGGATGGATGCCGCGTCAAGAAATGAAGACGATCTGAAGAAATGGCTTGATGACTGGGTTTACGGACCGTCCAGTTGGGAAGACCTTATGACCAAGGTCGGTGCCAAGAGACTGATGGATCTGAAGGCTGACAGCACGACCGGTTACAGCACGAGAATCCTGAGAGGTAAAAATCCGGCGCCCAGGATGAAGATGCCTTTGTCCGTCATAAGAAGCGGCTACTAAGAAAGGGGGGAAAGCAATGAACAAACCTATCGATGAACTTATTGACATGATAGATGTGATTCCAGACGAACCGGCAAAACCGGGAGAGTTTATTCTGCCCGAACTGATGGCCATTGCGGTGGCACATGAAGTAAAGAATGATGACATAGTCTTCGCCGGTACTGGCCTCCCCATGGTAGGCATGATGACGGCAAACCTGACAACCGCTCCGAATGCCCTGCTCATTTACGAAGCCGGTATCTGCGACGGGAAGACCATGCATGTTCCCATGTCGGTATGTGACCAGCGAGCTGCGAATATGAGTTCCAGCCTCGGTGGGTTGGTCGATACCTTCGGGTATTATCTCCAGCAGGGCTTCGTCACGCTGGGCTTCCTGGGAGGTGCGGCAATCGACAAATACGGCGGAGTCAATGTCACCTCCATCGGTGATTACTACAGCCCGCAACACCGATTCACGGGCAGTGGAGGAAACTCCGATATCGGGACATTGTCTCATAGAGTTGTGTATATTATTCTTCAGGAAAAGAGACGGTTCCTTGAACGAAATGAATATACAACAACACCCGGTTGGTGGTGCACCGATTGGAAGGACGGTGGATGGAAGCCGAAGAAAGAGGTCTGGTCCGGTACGCCGTTCCAGGATTTCGGTCCAGAGGCGGTTGTGACAAACATGGCGGTCTATCGCTTTGATAAAAATGGTGAGATGTACCTCGACACGACACATCCTGGTGTCACGGTTCAGCAGGTACTGGAAAACTGCAGTTTTGAACTTAATGTCGACATTGCCAGCGGCGAAACCGCACACCCGACATATAGAGAGCTTTTTGTTCTGAGAGAATTTGTTGATCCGGAACTGATTTTCCTTCCGCAGAAAGTAGATTATCCTCCGGAAGTACAAAAGCTCATTGACGGTTAAACAATCATGATGACAGAGGGGGGGTGGCGAACATCCCCCCTCTTTTTTTGAAATACACATAATTTGGAGTACTCATAAAAAGTTATTCTGTTCGAGACGTTGCGAAACGCTTGGGATTTTGTGTCCATACAAAGGCGTGTGCATATGTGTATGTTCGGCACAAGGTTGCGGGGAAAGCGAAGTGCAGATGTCTGACTTTTTGTGAAATCCATATTCCGTAATTGTGGGATATATCTGATGCTCAGTCAGATGTAAATACTGCCAATAAGAAGGAGAAGGGACATGATTTTAGAACTTAACGAAACGCAAAAGCTGATACAGGATACAGCAAGGAACTTTGCTCAGAATGAATTGGCACCCGTGGCTGCACAGCTTGATGAGAATCCCTATAGCGAAGAAAACAAGAAGATATTTCTTGGCAATCTAAAGAAGCTTGCCGAACTCGGTCTTATGGGGATCAATATCAAGGCGGAATACGGCGGTTCCGAAGCGGGTGTTGTTGCCTTCAGCGTGGCCATGACGGAAATCGGCCGGGCCTGTGCTTCCACGGCTGTCACCATGTCGGTGAACAATATGGTGGCAGAGGTCATCCAGGCTGTCGGAAAAGATGACCAAAAGCAAAAATATTGCTCGAAGATCTGCTCAGGCGAATATTCCGCCGGCGGCTTTGCACTGACGGAAACCTCCGCAGGTTCTGACCCATCCGATATGCGTACTCAAGCGGCCCTTGAGGGAAATGAATGGGTCGTGAACGGCAGTAAAATTTTCATCACAAGTGCCGAGTATGCCGGTTGTTACGTGCTATGGGCGGTAACGGACAAGGATGCCAAGAAAGGAAGAGGCATCAGTACATTTATCCTGGAGCAGAACGACCCTGGTTTCTCCGTGGGAAGGGCCGAGCACAAGATGGGGCAGAAATCTTCAGCCACAAACGAACTGCTATTCGACAACTGTCGTTTCCCGGAAGATCGTCTTATGGGAAAGCTCAATGACGGTTTCAGGGTCGCCGTGGCAGAGCTGACAGGCGGCCGTATCGGTATCGGATCCATGGCCCTCGGTATCGGATTGGCTGCAATGGACTATGCAACAAGATATGCAAAAGACAGGATTCAGTTCAGCCAGCCCATCGCAAATTTCCAGGCCATCCAGTGGATGATCGCAGAACGTTATACGGAACTTGAAGCCGCCCGACTTCTCCTCATGAACGCGGCGTATCAGAAGGAAAATACCGACTTCTTTGCCAGAGAATCATCTATGGCAAAATACTTTGCGACGGAAGCCGCCGAAAGGGCCTGCCGCAGCGCCGTGCAGATGCTGGGAGGATACGGGTATACTGCCGAATATCCGGTAGAACGTTATACCAGAGATACGCGCATTGCATCCATTTATGAAGGAACCAATGAGATACAGAGGGTCATTATTGCAAGAGACATTCTCCGCGGTCTGGCGTAATAGTATGGCATTTTCATACAACCCTGCCATTGCGATGAATTTGTCTTCTTTGTTTTGATGGTACCAGCGGGCGTTGCGCACAACCATCGAAAACCATTAAGGACGGCATCCCTGATAATTTCCGAACATGTCAGGGATGCCGTTTTTTCACATCATGGCCAATCCACCGATCTGATCGATGTGGTTCGAAAACAAAACAAAAGATTATTGAGCAATGACTGATTGTATGATAGTCTAAGTTGTATGATGTTGAAAAGTCCAGCGCATATCTCTTTTGTGTAATTCTCTCTTTTCTTTTTCTGATCCACTCTCTCGCACCAATTCTTTAACAGGTAGTTCTATAGTACAACTGTTTAAAGGGGGTGATATCTACCAGTGTACTTTAATTAATCACGGGATTCACATGAAAAATTACAGGAGGGAGGAAAAACACATGGCAGACGCTTTCAATGGTTATGTTACCAGGAAATTCAGCAGACCGGGACCTCTTGCGGGTCTCAGAGTTATTGAGGTATGCACATTGCTTTTCGGACCGTCCGGCCCTTCATTCCTTGGGGAACTGGGTGCCGAAGTCATTAAGATCGAATTGCCGCCCTTGGGTGACGTTACCCGGTCATTGAAACCATTCGACTGGTTTTACAGAGAACAGGGCCCTATGTTCATGCATATCAACCCCAATAAATATTATATGGGGCTTGATCTGCACATCGACATGGCCCAGGATATTTTTAAAGAACTGTGCGCAAAATCGGACATTGTTGAATTTAATCTCAGGCCTGCCGTGACAAACCGATGGAATATCGGTTATGAGGACATCAGAAAAGTCAATCCCAGCATTATCTACATTGAAAAAAATGGATTCGGTCAGTGGGGGCAATATGCGGAGGAAGACCGCCCATCCAATGACGGCGCGGCGCAGGCTCTGTCTGGTTATGCATGGATATCGAGCTTTGCCGGCCAACCGCCGCTGAAACAGGGCATATGGATCTGTGATTACTTTGGCGGTCTCATGGGTGAAGTTGCCGTGCTCGCCGCACTGCACCACAGGAGAAAGACCGGAAAAGGCCAGTACATCGAAATGTCGCAGAGTGAAAATATTATGCGTGCCATGGGATGGGTATGGCCCTACCAGCAGTTGACCGGTAAGGGCGCGGAACCGTCGGGCAACAGAGACCAGTGTATCTGTCCGGCTGACACATTTCTCTGCGCCGATAATCAGTTCACCGCCATCGCCGCACCGTCGCCCGACGAATTCAGGGGTTTGTGCGAAGCCATGGAGAAACCGGAACTAGTCGATGATCCTCGGTTTAAAGATCATACCACCCGATTGAAAGACGATAACACCCTTGCAATCCTCAAGATAATCGCCGAGTGGGGTCGGACGAAAACGTCCCACGAGGTTGAACAACTGGGGATTGCCCACGGATTTTCTGCAAGCCGTGTCCACAGCGGGAAGGATATGTATGAGTATCAGAACAGACGGGACCGCGATTTTGTCAAAGACATCGATGATCCGTTGTATGGTAAGTACGTAGAACACTGTTTCCCCGTCATGATGTCCAAAACGCCGCCGAAAATCAAGTGGACAGTGCGTCCCGTCGGATTCGACAACGATTATATCATGACGAAGATTCTTGGAAGAAGCCAATCGCAACTCGATGAACTCTACATGCATGGTGTTCTCGGGAAATGGAAGGATATGCAGGGCCGCCGACCACCCGCCGATTGGGACGGCAAATACGGCGCTATACTAAGGAGGTGATGACCAATGGCAGATTACAAGAGAGCAAAATGGGCGGAGTGGGCGGATCATATCCGATCACAGGATGACCCGGCGGAAAATTTCCAGAAACCGGAGGCCCTCGACGACATCGTCGTTCTGGACATCAGCTCCCGGAGTATGGCAGGGTGTTTTTGTTCCTCGCTCCTGGCGGAAATGGGCGCCGAAACTATCAGAATCGAGCCCCCGGGAGGAGATCTCGTTCGGACCTATTCCCCCAGCGGGATAATGCACAAGGACACGGGCCTCGCCTATCTGCAGGAGGGCCGAAATAAATTTCATATAACCCTCGACCTCGCAAAAGACGAGGGACGCGAAATGTTCAAGCAGCTCGCCGGGCAGGCGGATGTCATCATCGAGACATATCCGCCCGGACAAATGGACGAGTGGGGTATTGGGTATGAAACACTTAGCCAAGATAATCCGCGGCTGATATTCGCATCCATAACGGCATATGGTCAGTTCGGAAGCGACAGCACACGGAAACAATACGACTATGACAACGTCGCCCAGGCCCGTTCAAGTGTTCAGTATCAGACCGGCGAGGTATTGCCCGAAGGGAAAACGTTCGACGATATGCCCTGGGCAGTACCGACCAAGGCAGGCCCGTGGATAGCCTGGAGTGTTGGAGGCGCCTTTGCCGCCGTCGGGATTCTCTCGGCATTGCACCATCGGGCAGTCACCGGCGAAGGGCAGGCGCTTGACGTGGCCTCTGCCGAAGCATATGAACGGTTGAACGATTATGCCCTTCACTGGTACGGTGATCAGGGCCATGTAACGGAACGGTTCGGAAGTCTCGATACCGCCCTGTGGCTATACGGGTTTTTCCCCACCAAAGATGGCGGCGTCTTTCTGGGAGGCCTCCGATTGGAAATGTGGAAGGCCTTCATCGACATACTTGGGAAATACGACGAGTGGGGTGCCGATGAGTGGGATACCCTGGCGCCATTCATGAAAGAGGACTGGCAACTCAAATATCAGGCAATGATTAATCCGGAAACATCGAAATACACCAGTAAAGAACTCTCCGACAAAGCTATTGAATACGCCAAAACGGGCCGCCTTGCACCGATCACTACTGTTGTGGCAGAAATTGTTTCTCCCTGGCAGACGATGCACGACAACAACTGGGTAGATCGGGGCATGTTCACACCTGTTCAGGACCCGGTCTACGGTTCTGTCGTGTGCGCGCAGTCTCAGTGGAAAGCGACGGAGACCCCGCCACGAACCAAGTGGGTGTGTCGTCCCGTGGGGTACGACAATGGGTATATCTATCTGAACTATCTGGGATATGGTCCCGTAAAACTGGCAGAATTGAAAGAAAAGGGCGTGATCTAAAATCGGCAGTATGCCGTCCGCCTGTTGTTAAAGCGAAGGCGGACGGCATAACCCACCCTCACCTATCCCATCGTCACGCCTCTCCTCGCAACCTTTCCGGACGCATCGTTGAAGGTTCAAATACTAACAAATGTCCATATATTGACCACCAATCGTTGAGACCAATTCCTTCCGTGACCGGAGCATATTGTTTTTATTCACTTATATCATGCCACATTGAAGGCACGGATTATGCATCTTACTGCATGTAGTTTATATGAGCGGCATGTCGGACAATCGTGAATGCATGACTCTATACGCACATGGTTATGGATGAGAAACTCGATAGCATAACTCCCACTGATTGATATGCAGACAATATCCTCCGTTTCAACACAGGATATTGTCGACACATTCACGAACCGATACGGAATGAGATTCATACCAATATAGTACAATATATGTTAAAATAATTTATATGCACTTTATACGTCAGTTTTTTATAATATAATATGAAGTGATATTTTCATATGAAACGACTAATAATGGTGCGATAAAAAATTAATCGCACCATATTATACATATAAAAGGAGGAAACGGATGGCAAATTACGGGAACAAGTTGGCAACGGCAGAACAGGTAGCGGCTCTGGTCACGGATGGCATGTGGCTTGATTATGGTACTGTCCAGGCCCCGCGCGCATTTGACAGGGCTCTTGCAGCAAGGGTGGGACAGGTTAAAAACGTTAAGGTCAGAATGCTGGGACATCTTACACCCCTTGAAATACAGGAAAAAGACCCGGACGCACAGAGTTTCTGGACCGGCAACTTCCATATCCTCGGCTTAACAAGAAAATATATTGCCGAAAACAAGGGCACGCACGTCCCCTACAATTTCGGTGAAGCGGCCCGCTACTATCGTGAAGATCTGCCTGATATCGATATCTGCGTTCAGGCTGTCACACCCATGGATAAACACGGATATTTCAACTTCGGCCCACTGAACAATTATAAGAAGGCAGTTTTTGAAAAATCGAAAATAAAGGTTGTGGAAATCGTCGAAGATATGCCCTGGTGCTATGGTGGGTATGATGACTGCATTCACATATCGGATATCGATTACGTAATCGAAAACAAAACAGATAAGATCATTACCATACCAACACCGACTGCAGACGAAACAGACATAAAAATCGCCGGATACATCGCCGATATGATTCCCAAGGAAGGCCCCACCATCCAGGTCGGCATCGGCGGTCTCCCCGATACGGTCCTGCGCCTGCTTGCCGACAGCGGTGCAACAGATATAGGAATTCACACCGAGATGGTAACCGAAGCAATGCTTGAACTGCATGAGGCGGGGCTGATCACGGGCAAGAAAAAAACATTCCTCCCGGAAAAGATTGTATGGGCCTTTGCAATCGGGAGTAGAAGACTCTACGACTGGATTGATCACAACCCCGCCCTGGCAATGTATCCCACGGATTTCACCAATGATCCCAATATCATCGCCATGAATAAAAACCTCATATCCATCAATGCCTGTCTCGGTTTTGATCTCCAGGGACAGGTCAGCTCCGAATCAATCGGAACCTCACAGTTTTCAGGAACCGGCGGTCAGTTGGCATTCGTAAGAGGGGCTTACTATCGTTCAAATAAAGGCATGTCATCCTACGGATATCCCGAAAACAAGTCCATTCTAGCCACACATTCGACTTACAGGGATAAACAAGGAAATCTCAAATCCAAAATAATGCCGACACTGCCTCCGGGCGAAATTGTCACCGTACCGAGAGTCGATGTGTCTTACCTGGTTACCGAGTATGGGGTTGCTTATCTGAAGGGGCTCTCTATCCCCGAGCGAGTCATTGCCGTCACAAAAATAGCCCATCCGGATTTCAGGGATAAGCTGCTTGAAGAAGCCGAAAAGATGCACTGGCTCAATAAACAATGGTCCCTCGGCGCAAGGGCTGAAGTTGCGTCGACAAACATGGACTGATCTATCTGTCCGTTGAGGATATTGGCTTAAACAGCGTTCATCCACAGGGCTCAACGCTTGTGTACTTGGCCATACATAGCGTTGAGCCTCAGGGTTCGTTTTGATTTATCGATAACCTATAACCCTTTCAGGCTGGTGGGTGTTTTTTGGTTTCTCCCTCCTTTCCACCCACCGGCCACCACCCGATTCGAATCGTACAGTCGTTATCGTTCATAATGCGTATATCGTCTGTCTCATCAGGTCAACGAATCATTGGAACGAATGCAGTAAAATGAAATGGTGATCGCGTTGCCTTCTTCCTTTTCCGCTCACCCTCTTTACGCATTCGGACAGTCATAAAAGTAATTATGACTCATTATTCTGGATTTGCGTGCCTTGAACTTGAAACTTTTTACAAAGCCATCTTAAAATTGTTTTTTTGCGATTATATCAATCTTGTACCGTGCACTTGCTATAAATTAAGTGACTCGTATTATTCGGACAAACTTTTACAATGTGTACAGCAGTGCTTATTTGTCTTATCTCCCGTGAACACCTGGCAGTGGTTGTTAACATTTTCCAGACGTCCACGCCCCATCCAACCTGGAACAATGATTGCGTGAACCGTTTCCTTCCTGATTTCTCGATCAATCATCATTTATTTATAACTATCGTATTAATATAGTTGCATATTTTTTATATACATGGCATATACACATCATTGCTGAGGGGGACATTCCAACATCGAGTTCTATTCACCTCATTTTCATGTATACATATTGTGACAAATCATACTTGCGACACCCATATCATGCTGACTGCTCACGGGTATCTTTTAAGCCCCAAAACACCAACCAAGAGCATGCGTCATACAGGATCGGGCACTTTGCCTGAAGTGTCCGCATAGTAACGTGTGCCCATATAATGACCGATATTCATTCAACTATCGACGTATTGTTTCAATAAGACATTGCAATGATTGCATAATTTCATGTGCCTCATATGGCATAATTTATGCTCTTAATTAGCAATGGTCATATACGAAACAAGTAGGAACGTATCGCCATATAAGGTGGCATAACCTATTTCTCTTGGCAATACGTTCCCAGGGCATTTTTATAACTCAAAATATGCGAAGGAGGACTATCGGTATGGTTGGAATTACATCATTCGGAGCGTACGTCCCGTGGTACAGAATGGATCGAAAGCTCATTTTCGAACAGCTCGGCTGGTTCAATCCTGCAAATGCCGCCAATGCTCGCGGTGAAAAAGCAGTGGCAAATTATGATGAGGATGCAATTACTATGGCAGTTGCCGCAGCAATTGACTGTCTGCAACAAGTTGACAGACAAGGTATCGATGGTCTCTACCTTGCTTCAACGTCCCTACCCTTTGCAGAGCGACAAAATGCGGTCATCGTCTCTGCCGGGCTCGACTGCAAAGCCGGCGTAAGAACAGCCGATTTCAGCGGATCCACGAGAGCAGGTACGACGGCACTTCTCGCAGCCCTCGACGCAACAAATGATAACAACACGATGATGGTTTGCGCCAGCGAAAACAGACTTGGTAAGCCCGGAAGTGCCCAAGAGCTTACATATGGCGATGGAGCGGCGGCCCTCTTGATCGGCAGTGAGAACCTAATCGCTGAATTTAAGGGATCTTATTCCGTTTCCCATGATTTTATCGATTTTAGACGAATACCAACGGAAAGATTCATCCACGGATGGGAAGAAAGATGGATCCGTGACGAGGGATACTCAAAGATTATCCCTGAGGCGGTCAACGGCTTGATCAAAAAATATGATCTGAATGTTACAGATTTCGCAAAAATCATCATCAGCTGTCCGGTATCAGGAGCTCTTAAGGGAATCGCCAAGAGAATCGGGGCAACCCCCGAACAGCTGCAGGACAATATGATCGCAAATGTCGGCGACACAGGCGCGGCAATGCCCCTGATGATGCTGGTCGCAGCACTTGAAGATTCAAAACCGGGCGACAAGATAATGGTCGCAAGCTATGGAAGTGGCAGTGAGGCCCTTTATTTTGAAGTGACCGCCAACATAGAGACGGCGAAAAACGGTAGAAAAGGCATCAAGGGTCATCTGACAGAAAGAAACGACATAAATGTGTATGGGAAATACCTTGTATACAGAAACCTTATCCCATTGGAGATTGGTATTCGAGGTGAAGAAATAGCACCGACGGCAATGAGTACTTTGGGAAGAGAGGGTAAAGACATTACAGCCCTCATAGGATCAAAGTGCAAAGCATGTGGAACGCCGCAATATCCGAAGCAGAGGGTCTGCGTAAATCCTGACTGCGGTGCCACCGACGACATGGAGGAGTACCGATTCTCCGATAAGAACGGAACATTAATGGCATTTACCGGCGATAATCTGGCGTTCAGCTGGGATCCACCCCAGATCTATGGTTTGGTAGATTTTGAAGAAGGAGGACGGATCTTACTGGATCTGACTGACTGTACGCTTGATTCGGTCAAGGTCGGAATGCCCATCAAAATGAGCTTCCGCAAAAAATATGCAGATCCTGACAGGGGGTATTACGGCTATTTCTGGAAGGCATTACCGGTGAAAGAATAGAAAATAATCGAGAATAACCCGAGCGAAGATAAAACGAATTGTCTCTTAGTTCTTCGATCAATATAAGGAGGAATGTGACATGGCAAAGGGAATTAAAAATGAAGTCGCCATAATAGGAATGGGGTGCACGAAATTCGGTGAGTTGTGGGACAAGAGTGCGTCTGATCTGATTATAGAGGCATTTCAGGAAGCAATAGAGGATGCGGGAATAGAGAAAAAAGATATCGATGCAGCCTGGTTTGCCACCTGTTTTGATGAAGTTAATGTAGGAAAGAGTGCCCTGGCCCTCCCCAAGACGTTAAAGCTGCCGTTTCTTCCCGTCACACGGGTTGAAAATTTCTGTGCGAGTGGCACGGAATCATTCCGAGGTGCCTGTTATGCTGTCGCGTCAGGCGCCTGTGATATCGCTCTTGCCTTCGGCGCCGAGAAGCTGAAAGATACTGGCTATGGTGGACTTCCCGATTTCGGGAATCTGCTGGGCTCACAAAATAGAGCAATTTTTGCCAATCTGACTGCTCCGGGCGGTTTCGCCATGATGGCAACAGCATACTTTGACAAATACGGGCTCTCTGCTGATGAGGGCAAGAGAGCCATGGCTCACATATCGTCCAAGAGTCATCATAACGGCACACTCAGCCCAAAGGCCCATCTGAGAGTTGAAGTTCCTATTGAAAGAATCATGAAAGCCCCCATCATTGCGTGGCCTCTCGGACTGTTTGACTGTTGTGGCGTCAGCGATGGCGCTGCCTGTGCGATAGTCTGTCGTGCGTCCGACGCAAAAAAATACAGGAAAGACCCGATCTACGTGAAGGCACTTCAGATTGCTACCACGTCCGGCGAAGAAATGGCACACCAGAAATGGGACGGGACATGGGTAATGCCGACCTATGAAGCAGGCCGTCGGTCTTTCGAAGAAGCGGGTATTACCAATCCCCGAGAAGAGATCAGCATGATGGAAGTTCACGACTGCTTCTCAATCACCGAACTTGCCGTTTACGAAGACCTCCAGATATCCCCCAGGGGTAAAGCGGTTGAAGATATTGAGGCGGGATTTTTTGATCTGGACGGCAAGATTCCCTGCCAGACCGATGGTGGCTTGAAATGCTTTGGCCACCCGATTGGTGCATCAGGGTTGAGAATGATTTACGAGGAGTACAAGCAACTCCAAGGTAAGGCTGACAAACGCCAAATTGAAAATCCGAGACTGGGTCTCACCCATAACCTGGGTGGATTCCCCTGCATGAGCGTTGTAAGCGTGGCAATATTTGGCAACGAGCTGTAATCGGTAAAGCTTTCAGCATGTTGCCGTGTCTTTATCGTGACGTGCGGATCTTGGCGTTGTTCAGAGCCGAAGGCCATGACCGATCATGAAATTTGCACTATATAGAAAGGAGAAAGGTATGGAAATAAAGAAGGTGTGTGTGTTGGGAGCCGGATTAATGGGGAACGGGATTACCCAGGTGTGTGCCCAGGCAGGCTATGAAGTTGCCATGCGAGATATCGAGCAGCGCTTTATCGACAACGGCATGAAGACGATCACCCGGAATCTGGCAAAGGCGGTCGAGAAGGGCAAGCGAACGCAGGACGAGATGGATGCCATCCTGGGACGGATCACACCGACGCTGGATCTGAAGGAAGCCGCCGGTGATGCCGACCTCGTGGTCGAGGTGGTCATCGAGGTCATGGACGTGAAAAAGAAGGTCTACCAGGAACTGGAAGAGATCGTTCCGGACCACTGCCTGTTTTTCAGCAATACGTCGGGCCTGAGCCTGACGGAGATGGCAGCCATTACGAAGCGTCCGGACAAATTCATCGGCACGCACTTTTTCAATCCCGTCCCGGTTATGAAGCTCCTGGAGATAATCAAGGCCTATGAGACGTCGGACGAGACCCTTGCCGCCGCCCTGGCATGGGGAGAGAGAATCGGGAAGGACTGCATCGTGGTAAACGAAGCCCCGGCCTTCGTTGTGAATCGGATTCTGTGCGTCATGCTGAACGAGGCCTTCTTCGCCCTGGGCGAGAACCTGGCCAATGCCGCCGACATCGACAAGGGCATGGTCCTGGGCTGCAATCATCCCATCGGACCGCTGGCCTTATCGGACCTGGTCGGACTCGAGACGCTTCTGCACGTCGTGGAAGGGCTCCACAAGGAGCTGGGCGATAAATACCGGCCGGCCCCGATGCTTGTCCAGCTCGTACGTGCCGGACGCTACGGACGCAAAACCGGAAAAGGTGTGTACGATTATACGAAATAAATATCGGGACATCATCTCTTAGTTTTAATGACGGGGGGGATCTTTGACACGATCCCTTCCGTCATATCTCAATCACCGTTAAGCAATTGCAGCATCTGTGAACCGGGGGAATAACAAGCCGACATGGTTCCAACGTTACTACAAAAAGCAAAGGGGGATCAAAGGATGTTTGCACCACTCACCGAGGAAGAGAAGAAAAATTACAACACTCTGAGCAAGGAAAGTATTGAATTCCTGATGAACCGTTACAATAAGGTGAATCGCTGGGTTATCGCCGATATGACTCGACGGAGCAGCTATCGCTATCCTGACAAGCCGGCGCTCATATTTAAAGATAAAAACATGACATACAGTGAACTCGATGCCGAATGTAATCGAGTGGGTAATGCACTGATGGGGCTGGGTGTCGAAAAATACGACCGGGTGGCCATACTTGCCCATAATTCCATTCATCACGTTCTCACCTGGCTCGGTTGCGCAAAGATCGGCGCCGTCTATCTTGCCGTTAATTATCTCCTCAGGGGAGATGACATTGCCTACTGTATCAATCACTCTGAAAGTAAGGTATTTATCGTAGAAGACAATCTCTACCCGCTGGTCAAGGACGTGCTTGATAAGATGCCTACCGTCAAAACCTTCATCTGGTCCAATGACTGGGACGAGAAAGACGCAGCCGACGAACGATTCATAGATTTTAATTCCTGGTACAAGGCATCGCCCGCCGATGAGCCCGATGTAATTCTCCATATCGAAGATCCCTGCCAGATGACCTACACAAGTGGGACGGAATCGCTTCCTAAAGGCGTCATCATTAGTAATCAGGCACTCATGGCACAGTATATGGGAGCCATTGTCGACGGTCAATATGATGAGGATGATATCAACGTCAATGCCCTCCCAATGTATCACTGCGCCCAGAGAGACGTGTTCCTGAATCCGGTCTTCTGGCTGGGAGGAACAAATGTGCTCATGGCACCCGATATCGGCCAGATCCTTGCAAATCTTGCGAAGTACAAAGCCACTATGTTCTTCGCACCACCCACTGTCTGGATCGGAATGTTGCGACATCCCGATTTCGACAAATACGATCTGTCAAATCTCACCAAATGTTACTACGGTGCCTCAATTATGCCCGTTGAAATTCTCAAGGAAATCATGGAGAAATTCCAAGGGGCAAAAATTTACAATTATTATGGGCAAACCGAACTCGCGCCGTACCACACGATCCTCAAGGCAAAAGATGCCCTGACGAAACTGGGCTCAGCCGGCATGGGAGGATTGAACATGGAAACGAGACTTGAGGACTTGGACGGCAATCAAATTATGGACCCCGGGGTACCCGGTGAAATCTGCGGTAAGGGAGCCCACGCCTTGATCATGTACTTCAAAGAACCTGAAAAAACGGAGGCGGTCATGAAAGGCGGATGGTTCCACTCCGGCGACATCGGCGTTGAAGACGATGACCGATATATTGAAGTCGTGGATCGCATGAAGGATATGATCAAGACGGGCGGCGAAAATGTCCCGACGAGAGAAGTAGAGGAGGCAATCTACCGAGATGTCCGCGTGCAGGAAGTTGCCGTCATCGGCATTCCCGATCCGAAATGGGTCGAGGCAGTGACGGCCGTTATCGTTCCCAAGCAGGGGCAAACCATATCCGAAGACGAAATTATCACGCATTGTCGCAGTGAACTTGCATTGTTCAAATGCCCGAAGAAAGTCGTGTTCGTTGATGAGCTGCCCAAAACACCGAGCGGTAAGATATTAAAACGTGATTTGCGGGAATTGTACAAAAGTCTGATCGAGGCATGATTGACTTGTCGCGTCGAAAGGGAGAGGGGATTTTTCGTGCTCAGTTGTTTCTTGATGTGATGTCCAATATAAGAACCTGATCCGCCCTTGAGCAATGAAAGATCACTTTCCCCCTTCCCTTTTCCGCTATGAAACAGGTGTGTATCCCCGGTCACGGGAATCCGGACACGGCATACACCGATATGAACCATACTCTTAGTCACATTGTTTCGGAGCCGGTGCGAAATGGACGTCCTACTTGTCAACCCACGACATAACGGAAGAGCCGAAATTCCGCCTCTGGGACTGGAATATCTTGCGGCAGTCCTGCTTGAGAATTTTGTGAAGGTTTCGATACTTGACCTCGATACCCACGGTCACTCCGACATTTGTGAATCGCTGCAACACGAACTCTCAGCTCATAATCCTCAGGTTGTCGGTGTGACAGCCATGTCCGACAGCTTCACTTCCGCCTTGCAAATACTGAGGATTGTAAAAGATTACAACCCTGATATCCTTACGGTACTGGGCGGAATGCATGCTGCGGTCAGATATGAAACGATACTCAATAAGCATAATGATGTTGATGTCATTGTCCGTGGTGAGGGAGATTACGCGTTCCAAGAGTTGGTTTTGCACCATCTTGCCCGCTCATCTTTCGCGCCTATCGATGGAATCAGTTACAGACAAAATGGGGATGTCGTGCACACGCGGGAAAGAAGCCTGATAAAGAATCTGAACGCCCTCCCCTTACCCGCACATCACCTGGTTCCCAACACCGATTATGCGACCCGGAGCATATCGACGAGCAGGGGGTGCTTCCACAACTGCTCGTTCTGCTCGATACAGTCGATGTATCATCGAACCGTTCGGATACGCTCTATAGAATCCATCATTGATGAAATCGAAGAACTTGTCATGAACGGTGCCCGCAAGATCATGTTTACCGATGATAATTTCACATTCAGCAGTACGCGAATAAGCCACCTCTGCCAGGTAATAAATGCACGCCGCCTCAACCAACGGGCAGTATTTTATGCGGAAGGCAGAATCGATGACATATATAGAACCCCGATGATGGCCGGTATACTCAGTAACGCGGGCTTCAGGAGTCTTTATATCGGCGCCGAATCAGGATCTAACGAAATCCTGCGCTATTACAGAAAGGATATAACGACGGAACAGATACGTCAGGGAGTATTTTATTGCATTGAACAAAACCTGACACCAGTCGTCAACTTTATTCTTTACGGTCCCCGGGATACTGTCGACACAATGAAAGAGACGATAGCCCTTGCCAAACATCTGTTTGAAAACGGGGCGGAAATCGCCTATGCGGAAGCTCTTACTCCCTACCCTGGTACTCCGCTCAAAGACGAACTCGAAAGGGACGGGAAATTCCGGGAATCAGAAGGGGTTTTTTATTTCGACTCTTACGGCAGTCTCAATATCGATCGTACACTTGAGCTGCTGAATGCGGCACGCCTCATCACGCAGCTTACCCGTAAAAATGATATTCTGTTCGAAGCTCGAAAAGCATATTATGAACTGAGCTACCTCGATGAATTGCTCGACAACAGTGTGCCTTCCGATTTTGAGGAACTCCGCCATCGCAGTGCCCCGGGTGAAAGTGATGGAGACATGGTTCATCAAGTATACGAGCATATAAGATCTCTGCTTCATTAGTGTGGGAATTACGTGCCCAAAGGAGTTCAAAACATGACCTGGCAAGAAGCGTACAAGGACAAATTGATATCTATGGAAGGCGCAACACAGCTGATCAGATTAGAAGATATTGCCTGTACAGTACCGGGTATCGGGTTATGTTCGACTGACGTGTACCCGATAATTCCTTACAGACATAGAGTAGTGACAAACGCATGGATAAGCGATACTGTCCATGTAAAACTCCGCACGAAATATATTCAATGCCATGACAACTCCGTCAAATGCACGGGAATATTCGCACCTTTGTCTGACATTTTTTTACACAATGCAAGCTATATGGCGATGTATGGAAACCGGAAAGTATCATAGCGAAAGGGGGTGACAAGCAAATAATAGCAGTGATTCAATCGTATTACCATTAAACTCAAAAGGGGGAATTAAATTATTATGGCAGAAAGAAATTATCAACCGGGAGAAAACTACAAGTACCAATTAACGATCAAGCAGTTACTCATAACGCCGCTTGCGTATTCGCCGAATCAGGAAATCGTATACAGGGATAAATTCAGGTACACATATAAGGATTTCAACGTTCGCGTGCATAAACTGGCCAACGCTCTTGCAAATATGGGAGTAAAAGATGGTGATACGGTATGTATGTTCGATTATGACAGTCACCGCTATTTAGAGTGTTTTTTCACTGTTCCGATGATGGGGGCAGTGCTTCACACCATGAACTGGAGACTCTCACCCGATCAGATTCTGTACACAATGAATCACGCCGAAGATGATATTGTTATTATCAATTCCGACTTTCTACCCATATTGGAAGAGATATGGGATCGGGTAGAAACGGTGAAAAAAGTCATCGTTATTTACGAAAACGAACCGGTGGATACAAAATTGTCTGTCGACGCCGTGTACGAAGACATGGTCGAATCTGCATCCGGTTCATATGATTTTCCGGAACTGGATGAATATACACGGGCAACAACGTTCTACACAACGGGCACAACGGGTGATCCCAAGGGAGTGTTTTTCTCTCACCGTCAATTAGTGCTCCATGCCATGAGTGTCGCCATGATGCTGGCCTCATACGATTCGGCGGCCCGCTTCAGATCGGAAGACGTGTATATGCCCATCACGCCCATGTTCCATGTCCACGCGTGGGGGATACCGTACGTGGCAGTCATGCTGGGATGCAAGCAGGTCTACCCGGGCAGGTATGAGCCGGAGATGCTTCTGAAGCTGATTCTTACCGAAAAGGTCACATTCTCGCATTGTGTCCCCACAATCCTTCACATGCTGGTATCCAGCCCGGTTGTAAAAAAGATCGATCTTAGCAATTGGAAGATACTCATCGGTGGTGCTGCATTCCCCAAGGGCCTTGCAAAAGCGACCTGGGAACTTGGCATTGAAGCGCTTGCCGGGTACGGCATGTCCGAAACCTGTCCCGTCCTCACTGTGGCAAACCTCAAGTCGCATATGCATGACTGGAATATTGATGAGAAGGCCGATGTTGCAATTATGACGGGGCTTCCGATTCCATTGGCAAATCTGGGGATTATGGGACCTGACGGCAAGATGCTCCCGCATGACGGTGAAACAACGGGAGAATTGGTAGCCCGGACCCCTTGGCTGACGGAAAGTTATTTTAAAGACGAAACACGCGCCAAGGACTTATGGTCCGATGGGTGGCTGCATACCGGTGATGTTGCCTTCGTCGACAAGGAAGGCTATTTCAAGATTACCGACCGTCTGAAAGACGTGATTAAAACGGGTGGTGAGTGGATTTCATCATTAGAACTTGAGAATCTTACCAGTCAGCACGAAGCGGTGTCGGAGGCAGCCGCAATCGGGATCCCCGATGACAAATGGGGAGAACGCCCACTGATTGCCGTTGTCCTGAAACCTGATTTTAAAGACAAGGTCACGAATGACGATCTGTCAACATTCATGAAGAAATTTGCAGATGACGGCAGAATTCCCAAATACGGTCTTCCGGACAGATACGAATTTGTCGATGAAATACCCAAAACAAGTGTCGGCAAGATCAACAAAATCGCCCTGAGGAAGATCTTCGGTCAATGATCGGTGATTTTTATGTTGACAAGCAACAGTCTAACCCAATATATGAGGAGCAATGCTGGCATGCACTTCCTTCATATATCGGGAAAATTAAAAAATATGTAGGAGGTTAGCAATGGATTTTGAATTGACAGAAGAGATGCGAATGTTGACGGACATGGCCTACAAATTTGCCCAGCAGGAATTTGAGCCAATCTCAAAGGAGTGCGACGAAGAGGAGAAATACACGCCCGAAATTCGGAAAAAAGCGGGGGAAAATGGTCTTGTCGGCGCCTGGGTACCTGAAGAATTTGGTGGCGCAGGTGTCGGTATTCTGGGTAATACTATTATCACTGAGCAATTGTCCCGCGTGGATATGGGTATCGGCCTTAACGTCGTCGCATCATCGTTCGGCTGCGAAAATGTGCTGTTTTTCGGCACCGATGAGCAAAAACAAGAATTGCTGCCCCCGATCTGTGCCGGTGATACGGTCAGCGCCGGGGCATATACCGAACCGAACGCAGGTACCGATGTTTCGGGGTATAAGACGCGAGCCGTCAGAGACGGTGATGAGTATGTCATTACCGGCAACAAGATGTTCATTACAAATGGAACTGTCTGCGACTGGATGGTTGTCCAGGCTATCACCAACCCGGATGCAAAGATACACAAAAGTTTCAGCCAGTTCATCGTACCTGCCGATCTCCCCGGCATCACTCGAACAAAGATAAGGGGGAAAATGGGTATCCGATCAAGTGATACCTCTGAGATCGCTTTGGAGGAAGTGCGGGTACCCGCATCGAACATGATCGGCAAAGAAGGCGCGGGATTCTACCAACTGATGCAGTTCTTTGATACCACGAGAGTTATGGTTGCCGGTCAGGGAATCGGACTCGCCCAGGCATGTCTTGACGAATCCGTGAAGTACTGTAAAGAAAGAACAGCCTTCGGCAAACCCCTCGGATCATACCAACTCACGATGAAAAAGCTGACCGAAATGTGGATCCGTGTAGAAGCCCTGAGAAACATGACATACAAAGCCGCATGGTTTGTCGATGTCGGGAGACCGGACTATCACCTCTCGGCAATGGCCAAGTTCTTTTCGGGTGAAACTGCAGTCTTCTGTGCCAATGCAGCCGTCGAACTTCATGGCGGTTACGGTTACATTGATGAATACAAGGTACAGAAATGGTACAGGGATGCCAAAATTCTTGAACTCTATGAGGGAACCAAAGAGGCGGAAATAATGACGTTAGGCAGAGTCCTCTTGTCGTCCTAACGGAACTTCCATCGAGGTGCCTTCTTCTGAGGGCATGAAGAAGGCACCTCGACATAATGAATATTTTTAAATTAAGTATTTTAAAGCTATTGATTTCACAGTATCTTTCTGATATTTATAAGTTCACTAAAAAATAGATGGAAAGGGAAGTATTATGACTCTCACGAAGGCTGAAATTGTTAAGAACCTGCATGCCCATACGGGATTTTCGAAAGAAAGATGCACTGAACTTGTCGAAAGCGTGTTTGAGTTGATGAAAAGCGAATTGGAAAATGGTAACGACATGCTTATATCCGGTTTCGGCAAATGGTCGGTCAAAGGAAAAAATCCCCGTAAAGGTCGCAATCCGCAGACCGGTGATGAGCTCATGTTGGACAGCCGCAGTGTTGTCACCTTCAAGTGTTCCCGCAAATTGAAAGAAAGCGTCAATTCAGGCGCATAAAGAGAATTGATACTTCTATGAATTGATTCACCGCCTGTTTCTACTCTGGTATACGGCAATTTGCCTCGCGAGGTGACATGTGCTGCAGTGACCGGCATTCAGGAGTAACTGACCGGGGTGGATCAAAGAAAGTACCTGGAACGATCGATTATGGATGCGAAGTAACGATAGATATTTCCATGTGGTGTAGTCTTTTGCAATTCTTCGTTGTATTCTTTAAAATCTATAAAGGGTGTTACACGCATTTCGAATAAGAAGTAGTCATCTAAACCCTTCCGGCATCAAGCCCCACATGCAACAGGAGTTGCCGGATCTCATCCGATTAAGACCTTCACATACCTCAAAACGCATTTCTCAGGGCTCATGGTTTTTCAAATGCGGCAGCATGTTATTACGGCACCGGAAATTCCCATGTCGGTATATATCGGTCTTCCCACACCATTATCTTTGATAAAATACATGTCTCCTGCAACCGATTCATTTACATATTTTTCTTGTTTTTTCATACCATTTGTGTCTATATATAGGTGCGTATTTTTAAAATAACACAACATATTGTGTTACATTAGCAGCGGTGTAAATCATCGCATGCTCTTTTCAAGAATATGCATAAATCGCATACCGCTGAAAAATTGATACAGGGAATCGCGCGCAGCACTTTACACATCTTCATTTGACTTTCCGAATCCCATTTCATACGTCGGCGAAGCCATTTATTTACGTGTATCGATTTAAGATGGTATGCGGGTTTGCCGATTCAACAGAAGGGGGACGGTACATGTGCTGTTCTTTCCATGAGTAAAAACGGTTGCATCTCAGGTATTTTTCGTATAGGGCCATAATAATTATACTTTTCATTAATTCCTGTTAGCGTTTCGGTAAGTTTTATGGAGACTATGGATACGATCCCAATCAAGCAGTTGCTACCCCTTGATCCTGAAGCATTTACAAAGCATACACAAGAAAATCCGACCGTCCCTCCATGGCTTTTCAAGCATCAATCCCTTATCGACAAGCTTGAATCCGCACGCATCATTGACAAAAATAAACTGACAAACACGATTAACTACCTTCATTTCATCAAAGATTTTCTATATGTCTATCTGAGCCACCCGAAATACGAAGAAGGTATTCTGATCAAGGCTTACCCTGCCCCCTGCCTCGATGGTGAGGTTACATGTCACTGGGTGGGGCAGACTGCATCGACCCTTGATCTTGATCTTTACAGATTTCAGCAACTTATTATTGCAAACGGTCAATCCGTCATTCTTGTGCCCGGAAGAGTCAGAAGAATGGACGACAAAAGCATTACCATTCAGCTTCCGGAAAAAAGTTACGACATTTGTCAGAGAAAAGTGCAACGGCATACATGCCGCAACATACATGCTGAAATCGTTCAAAACGGCGTCGTGCTGGAGGGTATCGTCGTTGACTTCAGCCCACTGGGCATCTGCATCCGGATTGTCCCGGAGTCTTCATCGCCGTCCACCTGGTTTAATACGGAAGAGCCGGCAACCGTCTATCTGAAAAAAAATAACGGTATTCTTTTTTCCAGTCTCTGTCGCTGTGTCCGTCAAATGGAGGACACTACGGGGGAAAAGATCGTTTTTGCACCTCTCGAAGAAGAAATTGCGCGTTTCAAAAAAGCCAAGGTACGCAGTCCGCGGCGAAATCTGGTGCCGCCTCCTGTTATTACTTTTACCCACCCGTTTTCCGACAAACAAATCACTCGAGAACTGCATGATCTCTCAAATTCCGGTTTTTCTGTCCTTGAGCAGATCAAAGAAGGCGTGCTCATGCCGGGTATGATAATTCCCAGTCTTTCAATTCACTATGCCGGGGCTCCTGGACTACATTGCAGGGCACAGGTCATTTATCGTAAAGAAGAAGACGGAAGAGTTCGATGCGGTCTTGCAATTCTTGACATGGGACTGAAAGCCTTCAGCAAATTGAATCAGATTTTGAACCAGGTCTCCGATCCTCATAATTACGTAGCGGGCAAAGTCGATCTTGCGGCCCTGTGGCAATTCTTTTTTGAAACGAATTTCATTTATCCCAAAAAATATAAATTCCTCCACTTGTATCGTGATAATTTTATTGAAACATATCGAAAACTTTATCAGGAAAATCCGGAAATCGCGCGTCATTTCACCTACGAACGTGATGGTAAGATTTACGGCCATATTGCGATGGTGTGGGCCTATGAACGGGCCTGGATGATCCACCACTTCGCGGCAAAACCGATGGAAAACAAACTGACCGGGTTTCTGGTTTTGAAACAGATTCTCCAATACATCAACGGGCTCTATCGATTTCCCTCGGCGCACATGGACTATGTAATGACCTACTTTCGTGATAACAACCGAATCATCGATAGAATATTCGGGGGATTCACCAGACAGCTCAATGATCAGCGGGGATCCTCAATAGATAAATTTTCGTATCTGATTTTCACAAAGGATTCGCATGATGCTGATCTTCCACCCACCTGGAACCTTCGCGAATCAACTCCTCTCGATATCTGGAAACTGGAGCTCTATTACAAATATCAGTCGGGGGGTCTTCTTTTAAATGCCCTCGGTCTGGGGGCGGAACCACTGCGGTCGAGTACACTTGCACAGCAATACAAAAATCAGGGGTTCATCAGAAGATGGAAGGTTTGTACCCTGATTTATCGAGAGGAACCGGTAGCATTTTTAATCGTCAACCAATCCGACCTGGGATTTAACCTTTCGGAACTGCTTAACGGAATTAAAATCATCGTCACCGATATCCGGCATGCACCGTGGCACATATTATTGAAAGCCATTTCGCGGCTATCGGAGATCTACGATACAGATCAGTTCTCTTTAATGATTTATCCCTCGGAATACACCGATATCGAACAGGTATCCATAGATAAGTATTATCAATTATGGATAATAAACGTTCCCCAACGGATAAACGATTATCTACAGTACATGGAACAAAACTTCAGAATTCGTTTACGGTAGCCGCGATGGAAAATCTTCCCCTTTACAACAGCCGGATCCTTAATTCCTACGTGGAATATCTCAAAGGAAATTATCCGGAAATCAACCTCAGTGAAATACTTGAGTATTCGAACATAGCGATGCATGAATTGGCAGACGAAGGACATTGGTTTACACAAGCTCAGGTCAATCGTTTTCATGAAGCGCTTGTCAAGGTGACTGACAATTTACACGTAGCACGCGAGGCGGGACGTCACTTCGCAACTTCCAAATCAGGTGGAATTTTGCGGCAATATGTCATCGGATTTCTTTCACCCATGGTGGCATACTGGATGATGGAAAAGGTTACGGCAAATATAACTCGTGATTTAACTGTAAATACTCACAAACTCGCATCGAACAAGATCGAGATCACATTCACACACAAACCGGATTCTCAGGAACAACCATTTCAATGTGAAAATAGAATTGGAATGCTGGAGTCTCTCGCTAAGATATTCACCAGAAAGTACGCAACTGTTGAACATCCTGAATGTGTGCACAGGGACGGTACATTTTGTCATTACGTGGTGACATGGGAAAAACCAAAATTCGTTATCGTGAAACAAATCGCAAGCTTTTTTTCATTGGCATCCGTGATTGCATCAGGCGTTACCTTTTTTCCCCTGCCTCTTTTTCAATGGATAACGCTGACCCTCTCCGCTGCATTGCTCTCGGTCGGGTCATTTTTTTTCGCAGAACGTCTTGAACGAAACGAACTGGCGGAGAATATTGAAAGCCAGGGCAGTGCCGCCGATTTACTTATCGACGAAATCAATGCCCACTATAACGAAGCACAGCTGATCCAGGAAATCGGTCAGGCGGCCTCGAGCATTCTTGACATCGACAAACTTCTCCATAACATAATGGAAAATCTCGAAAAAAGGCTCGATTTCGACCGGGGTGTGATAATGCTCGCCAACAAGGAAAAAACACGCCTCCTCTATACCGTTGGCTACGGATACGACCAGGTATTGGAAGATTATTTGCGTAATACCGCATTTCATCTCGACAAACCTCATTCAAAAGGTGAGTTTGTAACCTCGTTTAAAGAACAAAAATCATTTCTTGTAAACGATGTTACCGATAGTCAAAACCACTTTTCTCCTAAAACTCTTGAATTCTCGAAAAAACTGGGCACTCATTCTTTTATCTGTGTGCCAATTGTCTATGAAGGACGATCAGAAGGTATCCTTGCAGTGGATAACATCCGCTCCAAAAAGCCTTTCAGCCAAAGTGATCTGAGTTTGCTGATGGGAATAGCCCCCCAGATCGGGATCAGCATCAATAATGCCAAGGCTTACCAGCTCATCCGAGAACGCGAAGAGTCTTTCAGGGCTCTCAGTGAAAATGCACCCGATATCATATACACGCTCAATACGGATGGTAGCTTTACTTATGTGAACCCGGCCTGGGAAAAATCGCTGGGCCATACAAGTAAAGAGGTTATCGGCAAGTATTTCATAGATTTTGTGAGAAAAGACGACACATCTACCTTTATCAGAGCATTCAAAAAAATCAGAGACGACAGGGAAACAATTAGAGATTTTACCAGTACACTCTTACATAAGAACGGTTCGGAGCGTTTATTCAATATGACCGGTGCCCCAAACCTCGATTCAGAAGGAAACGTATTGGGGCTTGTTGGAACATTCAAGGATGTCACGGAGCAGCATCATCTGGAAATGCAGCTTCGTCAATCGCATAAAATGCAGGCAATCGGAACCCTCTCTGGTGGAATCGCGCATGATTTCAATAACATTCTGACCCCTATCATGGGATACACCGAACTGATGCTGTCCGAAGTTTCAGACGACAGCCAGATAAAATGGATGCTTGAGCGTGTTTACAATGCAAGTCATCGCGCAAAAGATCTTGTTCAGCAGATTCTTACTTTCAGCAGGCAGAGTGAACAGGAAAAGAAACCCGTTCAGGTAAGCATTATAGTAAAAGAGACCCTCAAACTGTTAAGATCTTCATTGCCCGCAACAATCGATATACGGCATAACATACAATCTCAGTCACTGGTAATGGGTGACCCGACTCAAATACACCAGGTTATTATGAACCTGTGCACGAATGCCGGCTATGCCATGCAGCAGACCGGTGGTATCCTTGAAGTGACATTGACGGATTCCATATCTGATAAAGATGCCTTACTCCCGTCAACGTACACTCAACGAGGCGCTTACATGCAACTGACGGTTACTGATACCGGCGAGGGTATGACTGCCGAAATTATGGAACGTATTTTTGACCCGTTTTTTACGACCAAGGAACGGACCAAGGGAACCGGTATGGGACTGTCCGTCGTTCACGGCATTGTCGAAAATCATGACAGTACGATTACTGTGGAAAGTGAACCGGGCAAGGGTTCGACATTTCGTGTTTTATTCCCGATAATAGATGAAGCGGTAACTCTTGAAAGTACGGCCGACATGGCAGTGGTTCCGGAAGGACGGGAACGTATCCTTTTTATCGATGATGAACTGCCCATAATTGATATAGGCAAACAGATACTGGAAAGCCTGGGGTATGATGTCACAACCCGGACGAGCAGCATAGAGGCCCTTGAGCTATTTAAGGTGAGACCTGATTTTTTTGACCTGATCATTACCGACATGACGATGCCCAATATGACCGGAGACAGTCTCGCCAGAAACCTTTTGAATATCCGCCCTGATATACCGATCATTATATGCACCGGATACAGTGCCAGTATGACCCGGGAAAAGGTGGGTGATATGGGCATCAATGCTATCGTGATGAAGCCTATCATAAAAAAAGACATCGCTCATACGATACGCCAAGTGCTCGACGCAGACAAGGAAGTACGTTACGCAGTTCCCTGAGGGCTTCTTTCAGGAAATCAATCGATATCTTACGCATTCACTCGGATTGTTCTGCCTCCGATATTCACGTTTTCGACCTTTGC
>Ga0272442_10001403_pt1 | contig 36797 bp, 31 predicted proteins | sample SSMForm2O_FD_200262 | JGI IMG/M metagenome (GOLD analysis project Ga0272442, IMG submission 200262) | Marine sediment archaeal communities from Little Sippewissett salt marsh, Falmouth, MA, United States - SSM-Form-2O | ecosystem: Environmental > Aquatic > Marine > Wetlands > Sediment ... | reverse complement strand
CTGGCGGGCACCCGGCCGACGGCGGTCAATCTTTTCTGGGCCATCGACCGGATGAAGAAGAAGCTCGGCGAACTGTCGGGAAAAGACGCCGCGGCTATCCGCGCCGGGTTGCTCGAGGAAGCCCAGAAGATCCGCGAGGAGGACATCGCTTTCTGCAAGGCCATCGGCAAACACGGAGCCGGGTTCATGCCGGACAAGGGCGGGGTCCTGACCCACTGCAACGCCGGGGCGCTGGCCACCGGGGGATACGGCACCGCCCTGGGGGTGATCCGCGCGGCGGTGGAGGCGGGCAAGGACATCCGGGTCTATGCGGACGAAACCCGCCCGCTGTTGCAGGGGGCGCGGCTGACCACCTGGGAGCTGATGCAGGACAAAATCCCGGTGACTTTGATCTGCGACAACGCCGCCGGGCACCTGATGCGGCTGGGCCGGGTGCAGGCCTGCGTGGTGGGGGCCGACCGCATCGCCCGAAACGGGGACGCGGCCAACAAGATCGGCACCTACTCGGTGGCGGTGCTGGCCCAGCAGCACAAAATCCCCTTCTACGTGGCTGCGCCCACCTCCACCGTGGACCTGTCGCTGAAATCCGGCGAGATGATCCCCATCGAGGAGCGCGAGGCCTGCGAGGTCACTTCTCCGCGGGACACCTGCTTCGCCCCCCCGGGCGTGGCGGTTTTCAACCCGGCCTTCGACGTCACCCCCAACGAGTTGATCCGCGCCATAATCACCGAAAACGGCGCGGCCACCCACCCGCACATGGCCAAGGAACTCGAGGAGATGGTTCTCAGTACTTCCCGGGCCTGAGCCGGATTTCGGGAACTTCCGCGTCGTAGGGATAGCCGGCAGCCACCCAGAAGCCTTCGAAGGGCCGGTCGGTCAGTTCCAGGCGCTCGACATACTTGGCGCTTTTGTAGGCGTACAAGCGCGGGATTACCACCCGCAGGGGGAAGCCGTGCTTGAGCGGCAGGGTCGAGCCGCCGATGCCGTAGGCCAGAAGCGTTTTGGGCTCCAGGGCAACATTAAGGGGCAGCGACTCGTTGTACTTTCCGCCGACGGTGTGAAAGGTGACGTGGGTGGCGTCGGCGGCCGGCTTGACTCGAGCGAAGATCTCGGACAGATGCACACCGTTGAAGGGCACGTCGTAGATCGACCAGCCCTCCACGCAGTGGAAGTCGACCAGGAAATCGCTGCGGGGCAGATCCACCAGATCGGCGAAGGTGAACACTTCCGGCGATTCCACCATCCCGTCCACGCTCAGGCGCCAGGACTGGAGGATCTCCTGCAGGTCCTGCCGGTCGACGGTGCGCTCGCCCCAGTTGTCGTACACCGGGTGGGAGCCCGCCCCGGGTTGAAAAGCGAAGCCCTCTCCGTCTCCGTCGTAATCCCAGCCGCCGTCCGGCATGCCTGGCCCGCCATCGGTACCGGAGCCTATATCCGCCAGACAGGAGGCCATGGTGGTGCCGCCCAGGGCCAGAACACAACCCTTGCCCAGCCACTCCAGCAAACTGCGCCGTGTAAACTTTTTCCCTGAAATATCAAGGCCTTTCCTGGATTTCACGGCAGGCCTCCCGGCAGGTTCCCCCACTCAACAAACTGACATTGGATTTGGAGGAGTCAACTCCTTTTTTAAATCTTGACAAGTAAACTGAAAACCCATAGCTTTACGTGCCTTTAGGCAAGGAGTATCCAGTCATGTACGCTGTGGTCAAAACAGGTGGCAAGCAATACCGGGTCTCTTTAGGAGACCGGGTGAAAATCGAGAAGATTCCGGGCGAGGTGGGAGCCGAGGTGAACTTCGACCAGGTGCTGATGATCGGCGGCACCGACGACGTCAAGGTGGGCACTCCGGTAGTGTCCGGCGCCACGGTATCCGCCCGGATCGTCAAGCAGGACCGTTCCAGGAAAGTTACGGTGTTCAAGTTCAAGCGGCGCCAGGGTTACAAGAAGAAGCAGGGGCACCGCCAGTCATACACCCAGGTGGAAATCACCGGGATCGAGTCCTGAGAGAAGGAGCGCGGTCATGGCACATAAAAAGGGACAGGGAGCCACCCGCAACGGACGCGACTCCCAGGGTCAGCGCCGCGGGGTCAAGATCTACGGCGGCCAGAGGGTCAAGGCCGGAAACATCCTGGTCCGGCAGCTGGGCACCAAGGTTTTCCCGGGGAAGAACGTCGGCATGGGCCGCGATTACACCCTCTTCGCCAAGATTGACGGGATCGTACATTACGAGCGCTCGGGCCGGTCCCGCCGGCGTGCGTGGGTTGAGCCGGTAGCTTCGTAGCAATACAGCAGTTCCAAGTTCCACGTTCCAAGTTCCCATGAAATTCGTCGACGAAGCCGAGATCGATGTGCGCTCCGGCAAGGGCGGGGACGGCTGTGTTTCCTTCCGGCGGGAGCGCTACGTGCCCAAGGGCGGGCCGGACGGCGGCGACGGCGGGCGGGGCGGGAGCGTGATCCTCAAGGCGGACCGGCAGCTGTCCACCCTGCTGGATCACCGCTACACCCGCCACTATCACGCAGACAACGGCCGGCCGGGGATGGGCAAGGACCGCTATGGCGCGGCCGGCAAGGATCTGACCGTACAGGTTCCGGTGGGAACCCTGGTGTACGACCGGGACACCAACCAGCTGCTTTCCGATCTGGACCGGCATGCGGCCGAGCTGGTGGCCGCCCGCGGCGGCGCCGGCGGCCGGGGAAACCTCCGCTTCAAGACCCCTACCCAGCGGGCCCCCACCAAGGCCGAGCCCGGCCAGCCCGGCGAGGAACGCCGGCTGCGGCTGGAGCTGAAGCTGCTGGCCGACGTGGGCGTGGTGGGTTTCCCCAATACGGGCAAGTCCACGCTGGTCTCGCGCATCTCGCGCGCAAAGCCCAAGATCGCCGACTACCCCTTTACCACCCTGGTGCCCACCCTGGGCGTGGTGGCCGCCGGGGATCACGACAGCTTCGTGATCGCCGACGTCCCCGGTCTGATCGAGGGCGCCCACCAGGGCGCCGGGCTGGGACACCGCTTCCTCAAGCACGTGGAGCGCTGCCGGGTTCTGGTGCACCTGCTCACCTGGGAGCCCGGGGAAGACCCGGATCCCCACGCGCTGGTCAAGCGCTTCGACTCCCTGGAGCGGGAGATGGAGCTCTTCGACCCCGACCTGGCCACCAAGCCGCGAGTGATCGCAATATCCAAGATCGATCTGTCCGAGGTCCGTTCAATTCTGGAGGCCGTCACCGAGTTGCTGGCCCCCCGAAAACTCCCGCTGATTCCGGTCTCCTCGGTAACCGGCGAAGGCCTCGATCGTCTCATAGGCGAACTCTACCGGCTCATCTAAGAGATCCGAGGGTCAGAGGTTTGCACTTTGCACTTATTTTTCTGCAAGAAATACCGACAAGTTACGGTAAGTGTAAAGTGCAAACCTCTGACCCTCTCATCTCGTGCGGGTGACTTTGGACAGGCCCCGGGGTTGATCCAGCGGGCAGCCGCGTGCCTGGGCCAGGCCCATGGCGAAGAGCTGGCCCGGAACCACGGCGGTGATGGGGGTGAGCCACTCGGGCAAGCCGGATCGCAGGGGCAGGGGGGTGTCGGCCATTGTCAACAGCCGGCGGTTGTCGGAGATGGCCACCAGCTCCGCCTGCCTTTCCTGCAGGTGCCGGGCCAGGTCGAGCATGTCGTTGAAGACCTTTCCCTTGGGGGCGATCAGCAGGACCGGGAAACCCCTTTCCACCATGGCGATGGGCCCGTGGCGAAAGTCCGCGCTGGAGGAAGGCTCGGCGGTCAGGTAGGCCAGTTCCTTGAGCTTCAAGGACAGCTCGAAGGCCGTGGCGTAGTTGTAGCCGCGGCCGATCACGCTGAGGCGTTCGGTGTAGCGGTAACGCTGCGCCGCTTCCAGCGTGGCGGCGCAACTCTTGTCGTCCAGAATCTTCTTCACCGCTGAGGGAACCTTGCGCAGATCCTCTTTATCCTTCTTCGAACCGCGCAAAGCGGCGCTGAGCATGGCCAGGGCCATCAACTCGGCGGTGTAGGTCTTGGTGGCCGCCACCGAACGCTCCCGGCCGGCATGCAGGGGGACGACGTGTCCGGCGACCCGGGCCAGGGGGCTTTTGGCGCGGTTGGTAATCACCAGGGTTTTGGCTCCCTGGCGCTTGCCTTCTTCGACCACCTGGAGTATGTCGTGCGACTCCCCCGACTGGGAGATTGCCAGCACCAGGCAGCCGGCCAGATCCGGCGTGCGCTTGTAAAGGGTGAACAAGGAGGGCGTGGCCAAGGCGACCACCCGGCGGTTGCGGGAGCCGAAGAGGTACTTGCCGTACAGCCCGGCGTTGTCCGAGGATCCCCGGGCAACCAGGAAGATGGTGTGGACGTCCGCCCGGTTCAAAGCCCTGGCGATCCCGGCAATGCGCTTGCTCTCGGTCTTCTGCAAATTGGAGAGCACCTGCGGCTGCTCGAGAATCTCTTTCTGCAAATGGGTCATCCGTATGCAAGCTAACCCAGGGATCTTACCCGGTCAAGGAGCGCAGGGCTGCGCACACCCTTTCTACCGCTTCAACCCCGAGCCCGGGGTGCATCGGCAGGAAAACCGCATTGTTTCCAGCCTGTTCCGAAACCGGGAGGGGACCCCGGGCGGACTGGCGGTAGGGCTTGTGCAAATGGACCGGCTGCACCCCGGCCTGGGTTTCGATTGAATGGCTCTTGAGATGATCGATCAACCGCTGGCGGCCGACCGACGCATCTGCGGACAGCTGGACCACGTATGACTGGAAGGCGTGGGAGGAGCCTTCCGGCAGGATCAGCCAACCAAGATCCTTAAGACCCTCCCGGTACCACCCGGCCGCCCGGCGGCGTTTCCCGATCATTTCCGGCAGGCGTTTCAGCTGCACCCGGCCCAGGGCGGCGGCCAGCTCGTTCATGCGGAAGTTGTAGCCGGCCTCCTCGGTTTCACCGGCGCCCATTCCGTGCTGGCGCAGCCGGCGCAGGCGCGCGGCCAGATCGGAGTCGGAGGTGGTGATCATGCCCCCCTCCCCGGTGGTCATGGTCTTGCGGGAGTGAAAGCTGAAGCAGGCCATCCTTCCCAGCGCCTGCCGCGAGGTCAGCGCCCCGGCGGCGCAGGCGGCATCTTCCAGAATCTCCGCCCGGGGAGCGGCCGCGGAGATGGCCCGGACGTCGGCCAGCAGTCCGAACTGGTGCACCGGCATCACCACCGCGGTCCGGGGCCCGGCGACCGAGGCCACCGACTCCGGATTCAGGTTCAAGTTGCCGGGGAGCACGTCGGCCAAAACCACCGTGGCCCCGGCCAGGCGGGCGGCGTTGGCGGTGGCGATGAAGGTGTAGGCGGGCACCACTACCTCGTCGCCCGGACCCACCGGCAGGGCTTTCAGCGACAGCAGCAACGCGGCGGTGCCGGATGAGACCGCCACGGCGTGTGAAAAGCCGGTGGCCGCGGTGAACTCCGCCTCGAAGGCCTCCACTTCGGGCCCCTGGACCAAGCGGCCCGAGCGCAGCACGCGCAGGACCGCCTGCTCCTCCGCCGCGCCGATCGATGGCGTCGAAAGACGGATCGGGCTACCAGATGCTTTCGGGGACATAGACGATGTCGCCCGGCTGGAGATAGAAATTCTTGGCCTGGCCCTGGGCGATGGACTCGACCGGAACGGGATACTTCTTCTCCACTCCCTCTTCGATGCGGGTTATGTTGGTGTCGTCCTTGGCGGCCATCTTGGTGAACCCCCCGGCCATGCTCACCGCCTGGGTAACCGACATGTTATCCTCGAACTTGAAGGTCCCGGGCTTGTTGACCTGTCCGAACACCGAGATCTTCTTGGAGTTGTATTCCTTGATGAAGATGCTCACCTGGGGATTGCGCAGGTACTTCTCCCCCAGCCGCCCCTGGATCAGATCCGCCGCGTCAGTGCTGGTCATCCCCTCCACTTGGACTTTGCCGATCAGGGGAAAGCTGATCGACCCCGAGGACGACACCCGGTAGATCCCGCTTAATTCCTTCTCGTCGTATACCTTCACCTCGAAGACGTCCCCGGGCCCCAGCGTCGACGCCGGCGTGTACTCGTTCACCACCACGTCGGGAGTCTCGGGCGTCTTCTTGAACCAGCAACCCGAAATCACCGCCATAACAACCACAGAGACCAGCATCCGTCTCATTACATCACCCCTCTGGAATGCAAGTATAGCGCCGGCGGGCCTAGTAGTCCACACCAGCGTGGAAGGTGAAAATGTGCTTGTTATAGTCCACGCTGGCAGAATTATTCGCCTGAGTCCAGTCGGCGAAACGCGCCTGGACCCCGTAGGCCAGGCCCACCTCCACCCAATCCTGGATGTGGTAATTGAAAGCCAGCCCGCCGGCCACCAGGCCGTCGGCGCGGGTGCCCTGGGCCAGGGTGCTCGCTTCAACCGCGTCGCCGTAGGCCAGCCAGCTGAAACCCAAATCAGCAGTTATGGTGAACTTGCCGGCCAGTTGCTGGCGGTAGCGGACGTAAATCTTGTCCTGCCCGAAGTAGACGAACATGACTACCGGCTGGAAGTTGCGCGCATAGCCGGCGCTGATGAAGGTGGTCCCCGATCGGTAGGTGACCTCGGCCTGGCCGATGATCGAGCGGTAGTCCTTGCCCGCGTAGCTGTCGGGCAGCAGGGAGTCCCCGTAGCCGGCCTTGACGGTCAGGTTGATGGTCGGGGTTATCTGGCCGAGCATCCCCACCGTGGCGCGGATGGCGTTCACATCGACGTTCTGGCCCCAGGAGGAGCTGTTGGGATAGCGTCGCAGGTCGGAGTCGAAGTCCACCGTCACCGCGGTCTTGGGCAAGAATTTCCACTTGCCCGAGAAGTAGATACGGTGGGCGTAGCTCGACATGCCCGCGCTGTTTGGACCGACATCGTCGAACCAGTCGATGAAGAAGCCGTAGGCCAGGTCGAACATCAGCGCCCCGCCGCCCGGCTTGATCTGCAGATGGGCCTTGGCCTCGTTGTCGGTGCGGTCGAAGCGGCCGGCCAGGGAGGTGTAGCGGGGGTCCCCGGTGCGGGAGAAGTTGTCCTCGATGAAGAAGCTCACCTGTCCCTCGGGGTTGAAGCCCAGGCGCATGTCGGCGTCCCCGGAAACGGTGCTCAGGTCGTTGGTGCGCTCCTTGTCTATGCCAAAGTAGTAGTCGTAGCCCACCTTGCCGCTCAGTTCGAAAGACACCTTGGATGACGGGAAACTGAGGGTGATCCCCGGGCGGATGCGCAGCATCAGGTCGCTGGCCAGCCCGGTGTTGTCCGAGGGGAAATAACCGGGATTGGTGTCGTAGATCAAATCCAGATCGATGGCCGGGTGCATGCGGCCTTCGCCGGCCTTGATGCCGATCCCCCGGGCGGCAGAAACTCCTGCAATACCCAGTATTAGCAGGGCTGCGATGCACCCGCAGACTGCAGGTATGCAGGTTTTTTTCATGGCTGCCGTATCCTATTGCAAACCGGCCCTGCTATTCTCGTACACCAGGACTGGCAAGGTAGCAATTTTTTTGCTGTATGGTCAACTCCCCGTTCGGCTCACTGATACGGACTCGCGGCTGGCGGCCGAATGATTTCGGTCTCGGGCAGCTCCACCTTGGTGGGATCCTGCTCGGGAACCACGTCCTTGTCCACTTCCACCTCCACCGTGGTCTTGCCCACCGCGAAGGCCAGCTCGCCCACGCATTGTTCGGCTTCGGTCTTGAGTATCTTTATTTTCTGGTGCGATATGGCAATCTTGTGAAATTCGTGGGTGGCGGTGTCCCGCTCCCCTTTGGCAACCGCCTCCTGGAGGGTGATGTCCGCCTGCTCCGAGATGCGGATCAACCCCTTGATGCTGGTGAGCTTTTCGTTTATGCAGTTGAGCTTGATGACGTCCTTCTCGTCGCGAGCGTCTCTTAGCAGATCGAGCACCGCGCTTAGAACATCCTTCATTTCGCCCAGGTAAGTCGAGGCCTTGTCGACCTTTTCCGAGTCGGACAGCTTGGACGCCTTGCCGAAATCGATAGCCGACCGCGACGTGACCGGCGTGGGTTCATCGGATTGTGCGAACGCTCCGGTGGCCAGGGACAGGACCATACCGATAGCAACTATCCGCATCATATCAATCCTCCTGATTCTATCTCTGACACCCCTCAAATGCAGAGATTGCCTCATCTTAATCCTGACGATCCTAGCGATCGCTCAACTACATTGTCAACACTTATCGTTTTTCGGTGATGTGACGAAGATCACAAGTGAAATTACTTGGGGCGGACAATGACTTCCTGGCTGTATGCCGGGGGGGAGGAAAGCCGGCCGTCGGTGGCCGTCACCGTGCACTGCCAGATGTCCTTCTCACGGGTCAGTCGGCCCGGAACCCGGTCGGTCACCGGAGCGAATGACTGGGCTACGCCGTCCTTGGTCCACACGAACCGGTACCTGACCTTGTCCCCGTCGGGATCCTTGGCGGGGGCCTTGATTACACATTCGAGTTTCGTGTCGCTAGCCGGGTCGGCCGGCTGGATCTCCACTTCAGGGGAAGCCGGGGCGGCATTAGCCACCTGGACGCGGGCCTCGGCGAACTCTCCGTGGACCTTCCCGTCGTGGGCCCGGACCCGGCACACCCAGTACTGGCCTTTCTTGGTCAGCTTGGCCGGCAGCTTGAATCCCTTGGCCCGGGCCTTGCCGGCGGGCTCGGCCTTTTTGCCTTTGACCCGGAACCAATCAAAAGTGTGCTTGAGCGGGTCCCCGTCGACATCCAGCGTGGGCCCGGCCAGCCGGCAGAGCAGATCGTCGGAGGACAGAGGCTCGGCCGGCCGGATGGCCACCCGCGGCGCCGGGGGGGGCGAATTGATCACGGTCACTTCGGCGGTCGCCGGCTTGCTTTGCAATTCCCCGTCCGACGCCACCACCGTTACCTTCCACTTCTGCCCCTTCTTCACGACCCCGGCCGGGATGGCAGCGGTGGTATCTCCGGCAGGAAACGGCTTGCCGTCGACGGTCCACAAATAGCCAAGGCTTACTTCGTCTTTGTCGATGTCGGTCGGTTTGCCGGTGATCTCGGCGACCAGACTTTCCCCGGCGGTCGGCTTTTGGGGCTTCAGGGCTATGCCGGCAGGAGAAGGCGGGCTGTTGCCCACCAGGGTGGAAGCTTCGCAGGGCGGTCCGGCGTCCTCCCCGTCCGAGGGGGTAGCCACCACCGTCCACCGCTGGCCGCGGGCTACGCGTTTCCCTTCCATCTGCTGCGGCTTGGGGCCGGACTTTACCGGCTCTCCGTTTTTGTACCATTGGAAGCGCATTTTGACCGGATCACCGTCGGGATCGGCGGGTTTCTCGGCCAGCCGGACCGTCAGGTCGTCGTGGGTATGCGGCTTATAGGGCAAGGTCACCGCGCATTTCGAAGGGGGCGTATTCCGCACCTCAAACCACTGATCGACGGTCGGCCCTTTCAGCAAACCGTCCGAGGGCGTCACCGCGGCATGGTACTTCAGGCCCTTGCGGGTCTTGGCAGCCTCCAGGCGCCAGAGGCCGGTCCCCCGGGCCACCGGTTTCTTGCCCTGGGACCAGACCACCTCCACCGACACCTCGTCGCCGTCCGGATCGACCGGCGACTTCACCACCCGCAGCACCAGATCCTCGGCGGTGGTCGGGCGGGGGTTCTTGGCGGAGATCTCCGGTGCAGAAGGCGGAGAGTTGCTGATTGTCACTTCCGCGGTCGACAGCTTTCCCTGGTCGTCCCCGTCGGTAGGAGTAACGCCCACCGACCATCTTTCGCCCTTCTTGGTCTCTTTGGCCGGCAAATGCGGTGAGCGGGCGTGCGGGCCGGCATAGGGCTCGGGCTCCCGCCTCCACAAGAACTCGTATTTCAGGACATCTCCGTCGGGGTCGACGGCCGGCTTGACGATTTCGACGCTCAAGTCGTCGCCGGTTTTGGGCCGGTCGGGGTAAATCCGCACCCGGGGTGCGCCGGCGGGCGAATTGACCGCCCGGGACTCGGTCCGGGTGCTGCCTCCGGTTTCCTTGCCGTCGAAGGACGTCACATCCACCGCGACCTTGTCGCGCTTGCGGGCAAAACCCGCTGGCAGGACCGCCGTATCGGCCGGCAGGTTAAGAACCCGGCCGGCCACCTCCCAGCGGTAACGGTAGGTAACTTTCTCCCCGTCCGGATCCTTGCCGGGCCGCTCCACTACCGCGCGCACGTCCTGGGTCGCGGCCGGCCGGGCGGGTTCCAGGCGCACCTTGGGTGCGCTGGGCGGGGTGTTGGCCACCTGAATGCTCGCCCGTGCGGGGGCCCCGTTGGTCTCGCCGTCGCCGGGGACCACCACCACGGTCCAGCGCTGCCCGGAAGCCGTCGCCTTGGCCGATACCTTCGGGCGCCGCAATCCCTTTACCGGAACCCGGTCTTTGAGCCAGGTGATGCCGTACTGGATCTTGTCGCCGTCGGCGTCCGGGGACTCCGTCACGATCTTCATGGCCAGGTCGTCGCTGGTTCGGGGGGGGTCGGGAAGAACGGCGACCCGCGCCGGCCCCGGGGGCGTGTTGCCCACGCGCACTTCCGGACTCTTGAAAATCCGCCCGTGCTCGCCGGCCCGGAGCGTATAGTGCCAGCGCTGGTGCTTGCGGGTGGCCGCGGAAGGGACCTTGCGGGCGCCATCAAGCTCCGCCACCGGTTTAAAATTGCGGTACCATCTGATCCGGGTCTGAGGCTCGGCATCCCCGTCAAGGTCGAAGAACCGGTAGCTCAGGCTGAGTTCGTCGGAAGTGCGGGGAGCCTCGGGCGCCAATGCCAGATCCAGATAGCGCGGCGGATTGGGCCAGGTAATTCCCCGGCGGTCCGGGTTGCGGCCTTCGGCCGGCCAAGCCAGGACCGGCGGGACCTTCCCCTTCTTGATCACCTTGAACACCGACAGGGTCCCGTCGCGGCTGACCGCGCAGATTTCCACCAGCCCGTCTCCGTTGATGTCTGCAAGCAAAGGGGCCACATCGATCCGGTCGGCCATCCGGGCCGGAAACCCCGGATACATCTCCCCATTGTTTCGCAGAAGAGCCAGGCGACCGCCGTCGGTCCCCACGGCAATCTCCAGCCGCCCGTCGCAGTCCACGTCACCGATCACCGGCGAGGCCCGCAAGCGGCGGCCCACCTTGACCGGGAAGCCCTTGAGCTTCTTGCCCCCCTTGGAAACCGCATAAACGCTCCCGTCACCCGAAGTAGCCACCACATCGGTGATCCCGTCGCCGTCTATGTCCGCCAGCGCACAGGAAGAGTAGATCCGGTATCCGGTCCCCACCGGGAAACCGGCGGCCACCTTGCCGGTCTCCTTGACGGCATAGATCTTGAAGTCCTTCGACCCGAAAACCACCTCGAAGCTTCCGTCGTCGTCGATGTCCCCCAGCACCGGCTGGGATGCGACCGTATAGAGGGCCTTGTAGGGAAAACCTTTCAACTCCTCGCCCGGCGCCCGCCAGGCATGCAGGTTTCCCTTCTGATCCCCGAATATCAGCAAGGCGGCCTCGCCCGGGCGGAAGTGCCCGACGGTCACCGCGGTCGAAACCGGGGCACCGGCCTTGGCGGGGTAGCCGGGAAGAGTCTTGCCGCTGCTGTCCACGGCGTAGATCTTCCCGCTACTGGTCCCGAATATGATCTCGGCCGCATTGTCGCCGTTTACGTCCCCCAGCACGGGTGCGCCCGCCATCACCCCGTCGAGGACCACCGGAAACCCTTCCAGGAGCTGGCCGGTGCCGTCGTAGGCCATTAGCTTCTGGTCCTCGGATCCGAATAGAATGACCGCCCGGGTCTGGTCGCCCGCCAGGTATCCAATCGTCAGCGGCGTGACGATGCCGCTGCCCTTATCGGTCTTGAGCGGAAACCCCTGGAGGGAATTGCCGTCCACTTCGAGAGCATGCAGGCCGTTTCCGGCGGGAAGCACCAGTTCCAGACGGCCGTCGCCGTCGATGTCGAAGGGCAGCGCCCCGCCCACTTCCGCCGATCCCCCCAGGCGGACTGGAAAACCCCGCAGCGTACTGGCGGCCCGGGGCGCCGGAAGGTGCGCCAGCATGATCACCAGTGCGATCACGCACTTGACTGATTTGCGGTTGGGAACAGTCACATTTTTTCAAGCAGTTTCTGGTTGGTCTCTCGCAGGCGCGTACTCAGGACGCGGGCGATGTTGATCACCACCAGGGTGAACCCGTTCTTGTATACCCGGGCGAAACTGTGCAGGTTCTCGTTGGTCAGACAGAGCATGGCCGTCTCGGACTGGGCCCGGATGCTTGCCGAGCGGTATTCCTTGTCGATCAACGACATTTCGCCGAAGAAATCCGGCGCCTGCAGGACGGCGATCACGTGCTGTGAGCCGTCTTTGCGTTTCTGGACCACGTCAACCGACCCCTCCACCAGCAGATACAGGCAATCACCCACGTCCCCCTGCTCGAATACGACTTCTCCCTGGGAAAACTTCTTGTGCTGGGTCAACTCGGCCAGCATCTCGATTTCTTCGGGGAGCAGGCCCTCAAACAAGCGCGATTTTTGAAGCTCCTCGACCTTGTTCATGAAACCGCCCTTTATTGTCGGTGAAGTCGACTGGAACAATAACACGCCGCTTGGGGCATGGCAAGAGTCGTCAGACGGCGTTTTCCCCGGGCCGGCCGCGCCTGAAGAAATCGTCTATACGACCGTCCTCTTCCTCGGGCACATCCCCCGCCGGGGGCAGCGGCTCGATGAACTCGACCCCCCGCTGCCGGCTGATCAAGTAGATGTTCTTGGCCCGCAACTCAATGTTGAACCCCTCGGCGTGATCGTTGATGGGCACGCAGTAAACTTCGTTGACGTTTTCCCGCCGGGGCCAGTAAAGAAACTCCTCGCCTACCAGGCACCCGAAAAGCTTCCGGGCGGATGTGCGTAAATCTTCAATGGCTTGCTGAATTTCCTTTTGCTTCTGCTCGGCCTCGGTGGCCTCTGCCTGCAGCGCCTTGGAGCTGTGCTTGTGCTGCTCGGCTTCCTTGAAGAGTCTTTCAGCCTCGCGCCGCGCCCGCTTGCTTTTCACCCGGCGTTCGGAAACCCCCAGATTGATGTCCAGGCTGCGTGCCCACATCTGCTCCACTTCCTCCCACAGGCTCAGTTTCCGGGCGTTTTCCCGCTCATAAACCACGGTGGCTTCGCGCAACTCCTTCTCCAGGCGTTCCCGTTCCTCGCGCGCCTCGGTCTGGGCGCTGAGAAAGTTGTGTTCCAGGGCGCCCATCCGCGAAAACAAGTCCGAGACATGGATGCGCTGGCTCTCGAAGTTGGCCACCGCCTCGTAGGATTTGTTCTCGATCTCGGAAGCCTCGGCCAGCAACTGGGCAGCGGTGTCCTCGTATTCGCCGGCCAGGTACAAGGAATCAATAGCGTTCTTCTGGGTGAACTCGGCCCGGAAATCCATCAGGTTCACCTGGGCCAGGAGCTCGTCGAACCGGGATCCCACCGCCGCCAGCTTCTGCTCTAGATCCACCAGGGACTGCCACCACTTGAGGAAGTCCTCGCGCCCCAGTATCGCTTGAACTTCACGCAGCCACAAGGCCTTCATTTTCGGGATCAACCCCCCGGTGCCAGAATGAAGGGATAAACCACGCTGGTTTCACCGCCCTCGGCCGGGGGAAACCGGACCGATCTCACCCGGGCGGCTATGCACTGGCCCAGTTCTCTGTCCCCGGTGGTGTTCTCCACCACCTCCACTTCGATGACTTTGCCTCCGGGGTGAATCACGAAGCGGACGACGATCTTCCCCTTGAGATCCGGGTTGCGCTTGAGCCTTTTCTCGTAACAGTGTTTGATGCCGCCCAGACGACGGCGGATCACTTTCTTGATATCGTTCTGGCTGCGCGAGTCGGAATCGAACTCCTGGAGCGCCGCCGAGGAAACCCGGGCCACCACCCGGGCCTCACGTTTGCCCCGGCCGCCTTTGCCGGCCTTGCCGACCACGCCGCGGGTGCCCATGTCCTCGATGGAAGCCGCGCTGCCCGCGCCGTCCATGCCCCGCTGGCCCTTCTGACCGGATGCGGTGGCCACGTCCAACCCGCCGATCCCGTCGAAGGCCCCATCGCCGCTCCCGCCGACCGAGCCCTCCCCGAAGACGTCCGCCACCGCCCCGCCCGCGGACATGCCCCCGCCCCGGGCGCCCAGGACCTTGAGCAACCCGCGCCCGGATACTTTCTTCTCAATCCGGGCCCGGCGGGCCGCCTCCGAGGCCGCCCGGGCCTCCTCGCTGTCTCCCCCGCCGTCGCCCTCGTCTTCCTGCTCTTTGGCCTTCTTCTTGGCCTTGGGTGCCTCTTCCTCGCCGGCGCCCTCGCCTTCCCCCTCATCGTCCTCCATGAGCTTGTCCGGCATTACCATCTTGGCGAACCGGTCGGGGATATCGTCGATGCCGATGTCCTCCTCCGGTATCGGAATCTGGCCCGCCCAGATCCACAACACCAGCATGCAGGCCATGGTGACTCCCAGAGTCGACGAGTAGGGCCAGTCGATGTTGCGCATCCAGTAGCCCCGCACGGATACGGGAAGCTGCGGCCTCACCGGCTCCGGCGGCGGGGCCACGAACTGGAAGAGTATGATGCACTCGCCCACCGACACCCGTCCGCGGGAATCCTCGTTCAGCTTCAGGTGATAGGTGGTGCCGGTCTTGCGCACCAGGTTCTGGGCCTTCAGCGACTGCAGATCCGACGCCTTGTCGCCCACCGAGAGCCTTCCGGACATGTCGTCGGTGAAGGCCAGGAAGTAGTCGTTGCCGCGGAGTTCGAAGAGACTGAAACTCTTGGGCGCGTTGGTTGCGGGAAGCACGATGTTGTTGCGGGTGCCGGTACCCACCGAAACCGTGGCGCGCTTGCGGATCAGACGCTCCTCGATGATCTTGCCGCCCCGGATGACCCCGATGCGGAGGATCTTTTGTTTAAGATGCTCCGACATAACCCGCGACTATTCCTCTTCCTTGATCACCGCGAACTTGTAGGCTCCGTACTCGGCCTGGCCGGCGGTGTAGAGCACCTCGGTCAGTAACCGGAACGGAATCCGCTTGTCCGCGATGATGGTCAGCAATCCCTTGAACTGCAGCTCCTGTTTCTTCTTGTTGTACCTGGCGAACATCTTCTGCTTGTCGCCGGCCTTCTTCAAGGCTTCGTACAGCGGGGGGATGTACATGGAGGCTGGATTGCGGTCTTTCTTGAACTCCGCCGATACCCTGCCGTTCTTCACGTCGGCCACCTTCTGGTCCTCCACCAGGATCACCCGATCGGAAATGGCTAACTGCACGGCCTCCTGGGGCGCGAGATCGGTGGTGGACTTGGGCAGCAGGGTTCCGGGTGTGGGAGTGATCTGCACTGGATCGGTCGAGTAGCTCTGGAGGAGGTAACACAGAATGATTGTGAAGAGGGCCATCATGGGAAGCATGTTCAGTTGGATGGCATCAAACTCTTCCCGCTGGCCCAGCTTCTTGCGCCCGCGTCCGGCCTCTACGGCCGGCTGATCTTTGGAAGGAGTTTCGGCCATACTACGCAATCTCCGGGCTCAACACCACGTCGTAAAATAATGCGCGGCCTTTATGATCGCGCGTTGAGTCCATCACCTGTATCAGCACCTCATAGGGGACATCCGGCTGAGCGTAAATGATGATCTTGGTCTCCTGGGGAAACTGGTCTTTGATCTTGATCATCTCCCGGGTCAACCGCTCATAGTCGTAACAAGTGAGGGGGGGTGGGATGTTCTTGGCCACGGCATCCCGGCAGGCCGCATCGGTCAAAAGCAGGGGAATGGTCGGACCCTTGGGCGTGCTCTCTTCTCCTTCGGTGACCTGTCCCAACACCCCGCCCACGCCGGCAATGAACAAGCCCTTGTAGGTAATGCCCACCGTAAGGTTCAGCTGCTTTTTCTCCTCCTGATCGTCTTCCTGGCCCGATCCCATCTCTTCGAGCGGATCCTTGTAGCGGGGGGCGTTTACGTTGATAACCCCGATCTGGATCAATCCGGTCGAGGTGAACAGCATGAAGATGAGAATGGCCGTGACCACGTCCATGTAAGGAATCAGGTTGAGCTCCACCGGCTTGGTGTAGGACTTGGACCGTTCCGACGGTTTGTGGGCCATCTGGCTTGCCTCTCCTCTTCCTTACCGGATAGACACCGTCTTCTCTCCAGAGTTCCCTGGGGCTAGGTGATCCGGTCCAGTGCGCTCGCGGTGCCCTTACCCCTTGAAACCAGGAGATTTTCCAGTTTGACCGAGTACTGGTCGATCTCATCGATGATCTTCTTGGTCATGTTGGTCAAGAACAGGTGACCGAACATGCAAATCACCGCGATGGCCAGCCCGAATGCGGTGGTGTACATGGCCTCGGCGACGCCCTGGGCCAGAACCTTGGCCTTAAGCTCCGGGCTGACCGCGCCCACCGCACGGAAGGCGGTGATCAGACCGGTGATGGTCCCCAATAGCCCCAGCAGGGTGGCCATGTTGGCGATCGAGGCCAGGTTGGGTGTGCGTTTTTGCAGGACGGGAACGATGGCCAGCGTGGCTTCCTCGACGGCGTTGCGGATCTCCATCTCGCCGCGGTTGGCCCGGGTCAGCCCGGCCTTGACGACCTTGGGCAGCGCCGCCGAGGGTGCGGCGTTGCAGAGCTTGATGGCCCGCTCGATGTCGTTAGCCATGACCAGCTTCTGCACCTGGGCCATGAAAGCCTCGGCGTTCACGTTGTACTTGAAGAAGATGAATATGATGCGCTCGAGGATGATGGCAATTCCCCAGGCGAGCGTGATGCAGTTGACATAGATGAATGGACCGCCGGCCTCGAAAAACTCGGCGATGGCGGACATGAAACCGCCCCCCGAGGCTTCCTGGGCCGCTACTTCGGCTGCCGGCAAAAGAAACAGCAATGCCAGGAGGGTCTTCGTCGACGGCCGTAGTTTTTTTGTCATCGTTGCTCCTCCCTAGAACGGGTCTTTCTTGGTGGATTCCTCGATCTTGGGAACCAGTTTATTTTGAAGCTTCAATCCCTTGAAATTCAAGTTCGAACGCGGCAACAGATACCACACTTCGGGCTTCTGAATTTTACCCTCTACCTTGGTTACTTCCTGGATAACCACCTGCCTGATTTCTTTCTTCTTTTTTGCCAAAGCGGCCGTCGAAATCAGCAATACAGCCGCTACCAGCCAAAACAATCTAATTCCCCTCATGATGCTTCTCCTTATAGAGGATGTAGAGAAAACCGTCAAGCTTTCAGTGGAGTTGGGCTATTTCTCGTCGCCGCCCACTTTACCACCGACGTCCTCCACGTCTTCGATCTCCTCCACTTCCTCCACTTCGTCTTCGTCGTCTGCGACGTCCTCGATCTCTTCCACTTCTTCTACGTCCTTGCCACCGCCCAGCTTGGGGGCCCGGATTGCCTTGGCCTTTTCCTCTTCTTCCTCCTTGCGGCGCCTTTCCTCCAGTGCCTTCCGCCGGGCCTCGGCTTCCTTGCGTTTTTTCTCTTGCTCGGCCAGGCGCCGGGTTTCGGCCTCCTTGCGTTTCTTCTCCTCATCGGCCCGGCGGAGGGCTTCGGCCTCCTTGCGCTTGCGTTCTTCCTCTGCCAGGCGACGAGCCTCGGCAGCTTTGCGTTTGCGCTCCTCTTCCGCCTTGCGCAGGGCTTCGGCCTCCTTGCGTTTCTTCTCTTCCTCGCGCTTCTTCCGGCGTATCTCGGCCTTGACCTCCCGCTCGTGCTTCTTCTTGGCCTCGGTCAGGTACTTGGCCAGCCGGGGATGCCGGCCGCCCTTGCGCTGGAACTTCTCCAACTGCTCCACCGCCAGCTTGAACCGCGCGGACTTCTCGTAGCCGGGGACATCGTCGTCCAGATACAAAAGCCCCAGGTTGAACAGGGGACGCCGGGAATCGGGCTTCACCTCCAGCGCCCGGCGATAGGCCTCCTCGGCATCCTTGAAATTCTTGCCGCCCCTCAAGGCGTTGCCCAGGTTCAAGTACGCCTCGAAGAAGCGCGGGGCCAGCGCCACGGCCTTGCGCAGCACTTCGGCGGCGGTGGAGTAGTCGCGGGCCTGGTTGTACAACGCTCCCAGGTTGTTGTGCGCCTCGGGGAAGTCGGGGTCCAACTCGGTGGCCTTCTTGAAGGCGGCGATGGCCGAGCTCATGTCGTCCATCTTCAGGTAGATGAACCCCAGCCGGTTGTGGATCAGCGCGTTGGTTTCGTCGATCTCCTTGGCCTTGAGCAGGATGCGCTCGGCCAACTCGTACTTGCCCCAGTGGTAATAGGCCTGGGCCAGGTAGACCATCGCCTGAACATTGCGCTCGTCCACCAGCAGGACGCCCTTGGACTGCTCGGCCGCCTTGTCATACTGCCGGGAGGCCAGCAGAACCGCCGCCAGCTGGTTGCGCAGTCCCAGGTCACGGGGGGCGGCACGCACGGCCGCGGAGACCAGCATCTGGGCTTCGCGATGGCGATCCAGGCGCAGGTACAAATTGGACAGGTTGATGGTCGACTGCAGATGGGCGGGATGAATCTTCAGCGCCTGCTGGTACGCGTGGGACGCCTGGGCGAACTTGCCCTCTTTTTCCAGCAGCACACCCATGCTGAAGTAGCACTGGAAACAACGCGGATTATCCGCAATCGCCTGCTCGACCAGCTTGCCGGCGGCCGCGGGATCGGAATCGGCGGTCTGCGCCGCGGTGGCCAGCAGGTGGGAAGCCTCTTCGCCCATGGCCTCGACCGCCGGCGTCGGCGCTTCGACGTCCGCCGGTATCGCGCTGTCGGGGACCTCTTCCTCGCCCACGCTGTCGTCCTGGGCCGCGACTTTGATCTGTCGATCTTCCTCGGTAAGGGGAGCGATCGTCTCGGCGGGCTTTTTCTCCTCCTCCACCTTTATCGGCTCGTCGGGCCGGGGCTGGGGTGCGGAGCCGCAGCTCCAAACCAGCACTCCGATCAACAGCAGCCCGGACAGTCTTTGCAGCCTTGCGCTCATTCTCCGTCCCTACTAGACGTCCGTCACTTGCCGGACGGCTTGATTCCGCTCTCCACCATGCGCAGCATCGGCAGCGGCGCGTGGCGGTCCACCACCATGGCCTCCTCCGGCTCCTTCTGCAGGGGAAACTGCAGCGGCTCGTACCGGTTGAGGCTCTCGTAAGCCTTCTCGGTCCAATCGTTGACCACCTTGAACGCCGCGGATTTCTCCATGGTCAACTGGTAGGCCTCCACCGCCTTCTTGATGGGCGCCTCGGCGAAGTCCTCCAGCTTGGCCTTGTACACGTCGCACTCCTCCTGGTTGAGTCCCCGGGGACAGGGCGAGTTGACCAGCACGTTGGCGAAGTTCTCGTACAGGTAGCCCATGCGGTAATAGGAAGCCAGGGTCCATTGCACGCGCTTGTAGTCGAAGATTTGCCGGTAGCGGTCCTCCATCTTCTTCAGGGTGATGGCCTTCAGGTCCAAAGTCTTCTTCAGCTTGCGCGGGTGCACCTCAAAATCGATGTCCTCGTACTTCTCCAGTGACACCTCGATCAGCAGGAACTTGGCCTTGGCGGCGGCCTCGGCGGCCCGGCCGCCGGCCGGCAGCCGGTAGCGGTGGAAGAGCTTGAGCGCTTCGTTGTACCCCTTGCGGGCATTGCGCTCGTTGTCCAGCTTGGCCCAGGCCTCGGCGATCTTCATCCGCGCTTGCACCAGCCTCTCGCGCTGGGCCGGGTCCTTCCGGTAGCCGCGCATGAAGCGGGTGTACAGATCGATCACCTTGCGCCAGACCTTCTGTTTCTCCAGGACCACCCCGGCGCGGAAAAAGTTATCCGGGGCGTCCGGACGATCCCTGAACAGCTTGGCGTAGCGCTCGTAAGACTTGGCGGCGCGCAGATACTGCTGATCACCCTCCAGGGCCACAGCGGCGTTGTACAAGGAATCCGCCCGGAACTTGGAATCCTCATAGTTGTTCACCAGCTTGAGGTAGTTGTCGATGGCGCGCTGGAACTGGTAGCTGGCCTCCGCGCTGCCTGCCATGAGGAACAGCGCCTGGTCGGCGAACTCGCTTCTGGGATATTCCTCGACGATGCGCTCGTAGATCCTCCCGGCGGAGATCGGGCGATTCGACCAAGTGTAGCACAGCGCGGCGTTGTTCAGCGCCTTGTCGGACGTCTTGCCGCGGGGATCGTCGTCCACCAGGCGGATGAACTCTTCGGCGGCGGCGTCCAGCTTCTGTTGGGCGTCCTCCTGCTTCTCGGCCTCCAGCAGTTCCTTGCCCGACGCCATCAGCTGGTTGGCCTTGTTGAAACGGGCTCCCAACTCGAATTCCTTCAGGGCTTTCTTCTGCTGGGGATTGCGGGACAGGGCCGCCAGCTTGCGCGACCAGGTTTCCACCTGGCTCCAGTCCTGGGTGATCAGATAGCTCTCGATGATCAGGTTGATGGAGCTGGTGACCAGATCGTCGTCCTTGGATTCCGACACGATCGCCGAGAAGCGCTTGCGGGCTTCCTCGAGGTGATCGTAGGCGTAGAAGATCCGGGCCGCCCTGAACTGCATGTTGCTGGACTGCTCGTCGGTGGGCAGCTTCTCCACATAGACGTCGCAAGCCGCGATCAGCTGCTTGCGCAGCTCGGGTATGGGCTGCTCCTTGATCTCCATGTCCTTGGGGCGGTCTTTGCTGGTGTAGATCTTCAGCGGCCCCAACTGGCCGCCGGACTCGGCCTCCTTGACCAGGTTGATCCAGGAGAGCACCACCGAGTTGGCCGATTCGGCCAGCAGATCGGTGCCGGCTGCGCTGTCGCGCACCTTGGCGTAGGTCACCGCCGCGTTCTTGAAATCCAGCGAGTAGTAGTAGCACTCGGCCAGGTAGAAGGTCAGCTTGTAGGCGTCCCGGGTTTCGGGGAACTGGGTCAGGTAGGCCGCGTAGACCTTGGCGGCCTGGTCGTATTCGTACCGGGCTTCCTCGGGGCGCTCTTGCTCCTTGAAGCGCTGGGCCAGGGTGTGGTGGCGCACCGCGGCGGTGTACAGGGCGTTCTCGGCCAGCTTGTCCGCCGCCGCCAGCGCCTCGGGGTTGTCCTTGTTCACCTTCCGCCACTTCGAATCCGGGCCGAAGAGCTTGATCAGCTCCTCCTGCGCCTTGGTGGCCTGCTCGGGCTGCTGGAGCCGGAAGTAGGAATCAACGATGTAGCCCATCAGCTTGGGATTGTCGGGGTCGAGAGGGTAGCGCCGGATGGACTCGCGGTAAGCCTCGATGCTCTTGTCATACTTGGCGTTGATGAAGTAGACCTCGCCCAGCTTGCGGAAGAACTCGCCTTCGTAGCCGCGGCCGCCCAGCTTGTGGAAGAAGGCGCGAGCGTTCGGCACTCCCGATCCCTCCCAGTCGTCCTCGGCAAAGCTGATGGAGAGATACTGCATGGCCTCCTTGCGCAGCTCCCCGCGGGTCAGCTCGCCTTCGGCAGCGTCCTTGGCCCCCTTGTCCGACCAGGCGATCAGCTGATCGAAGCGCGCAACCGCCTCCTGAAACCGATCGACCTTGTAATAAGTCCAGGCCAGCTTGTAGAGGGCCTTGTCGAACATGCGGCTGTCCGGATAGGCCAGCACGTGCAGGTAGGCGTCGATGGCCTTGTCGAGCTTGTCGGGATCTTCGAAATAGGACTCGCCCAGCCGGGTCCAGATCTCCGGTAGGAACTTGCTCTTGGGAAAGCGCTCGATGAAAGCCACGTAGGAGGCCTGGGCCTCGTCCGACTCGCCTTGCTCCTGGAGACAGTAGGCCAGCAGGTAGTAAGCCCCGTCGACCAGCTCGTAGGTGGGAAAGCCCTGGATCAGCCGTTGCAGCAGGCTGATGGTGCCCTCGAAGTGCGGCGTGGGCGGCAGGGGCTCTATCTTGGTCTCTCCGCGGTTGAACGCGGCCAGCTCGGAATCGAACCGCTCTTCCTCCTTGCTGTAGTCCACCTTGGACTTCTCGTAGTACAGCTCGGCCAGGCGCCACAGCGCTCCCGGGGTGTAACCGGGATCGTCGGGGTATTTGTTGAGAAACTTTTCGAAGACCGCGATGGCTTCCAGCCGGCGCTGGTTCTCTTCCACTTCCAGCTCCGAGATGGCCCGGTTGTAAGAACCCACCACTGCCTTGCGCTGTTCCTCGTACTTGCGCTCGATGATCAGCTGCACTTCTTTCTTGTACGACTTGGTCTGCTCCTGGAAATCCTCGACGATCGAGAGCATCTCCTGCAGCTCGCGTTCTTCCTCGGTCAGCTCTTTGGGCGACGCAGAAGTGGTCGCCGCAGGTGCGCCACCGTCCTGGGCCGCAGCCGTTCCCGCGGACGCGATCGCGGCCGCCAGGAACCACCCGGTCAGCACCCGGAGGTTACTGAGCCTCTTTGAGCACACTCTTGAACTCATCATGCAACCGTTTGCGATCCGAACCGAGTTTGCGCCCCAGTTCGGTGATCTTGTCGGTCTTGATCTGCTTGCGGCTCCAGGCCACGTCCAGAATGCCCACGTCGGCATCCAGGACCAGACGATAGAATCTCTGGCGGACCTCTTCCAGGGCACGGAAGGCCACCTCGCCGGCCAGGTTCTCGGATTCCTTCTCCAGTTTGGTCAGCGCATCCTCGAAGGCCAACAGCTTGCGCTCCTCGATCTCGACTTCTTTCTTGAGCCTCTCGGCCTTTCCGACCACCTTCGCGTCCAGGTCCCGCCGGATGCTCTTGATGTCCTTGCGCATCTTGTCCGCACGCAGCCGCAGGTCGTTTATCTTGGAAACCATCGCGCTGCCCTCGGAACCCAGCCGGCTGTGAATCCGCTCGGAAAGATCGCGCTCCTTCTTGAGCGCCTGCGTGTACTGCTCTCTCAGTTTTTGTTCTTCGGAAAGAGTTTCGCGGTCCATTCCCGCCCGGGCCTTCTCGGTGCTCAGCAAGTTGCTGAGCTGATCCAGCTCGGCCTGCAGCTGATTGGCGGTGGCCCAGCCCCGGCGCAGCTCCTCGCGGAAATCGCGGATGGCCTCCTCGCGGCCGGCCAGCTTGGCCTCGTTGCGGCGAATCCACTCCTCCATGGCGCTGAGCTGAGCCTTCATCCCCTTCAGGGCGATGCTGGACTCATAAACCTCCTTCTCCAGCGTTTCGATCTTCCGCCGGATGCGGGTTTCACGGTCCGCGAACTGCTTCTTGGTGGTTGGCAGCCGGTTCATCTGCTTCTCCAGCTGCTCGCGCTGCTTGCGGGCTGCGGCCATCAACTTGCGCTCGTCCACGGTCAAAAACTCATTGACGATGCGCTCCTCCAGGTGGGTCAGGTTTCTCTCCAGGATCACCCGGGCGTTTTCCACTTCGAAGGTCCGCTTGGCGCCTTCCCTGAGCGCGGGGAACAGGTTGATGCGATCCTCGTTCTTGAGCAGTTCGTTGAGCTTGTCCAGCAGCGCCCGGGCCTCCTTGACGAAGCGGCGGCCGATCTCGATATCCTTCATCACCCCCAGGGCGGCGGCCATGTCGTCGTGACGGCTCATCCACTTGACCGCCAGCGGAGGCAGGTAGGAGGACAGGTCGAAGGTGTCCAGGTTCTTTCCGGCCACCTCGTTGAAGTAGCGCACCGGATCATCGTGGCGGGCGATGAGCTCGTCCAGCTCCTGCTTCACCGTAGAGTAAGTGTGGCTCACCCGCACGAAGGCGCTGGCGGCGTCGTCGAACCGGGCCATCTTCTCGTAGATGTGCCCCTTGAGCAGGTTGGCCCGGGGCACCAACGTGCTGTCCGGGGTGGAAACCTCCAGGATCTCGATGGTGCGCAGGGCCTCCTGCAGCCAGGAGCGGCGCTCTTCGGGCTGCTCGGCGCGCTCGGCCCGGCGAATATACGTCCAGCAGATTTCGAAAAGGGCCTCGTCGAAATAAACCGAGGTGTGCTCGATTGCCTGGTAGGCGTCCAGAGACTCGGTCTCCCGGCCCAGGTCGTGGAGAATGCGTCCCCGGGCCAAGTGGGCCAGCTCGACTACGCTTTTTTCCTTGTCCCGGCGGGCGGGCACCTTGATCAGGGCGGTGTAAAGATTAAGGGCGTCTTCCAGCCGCTCCTGCCGGATGAACACAACTCCCAGGTAGTAGCGGGCCTGGAAATAATAGGACTCCCCCGGCTGGAAACCCGAGAAGGTCTTGGCCGCCTCCTGAAACCGGCCCCGGAGAAAGAGGGTCTTGCCCCACAGGTATTCCGCCTCCGGGGAAATTTTTGCGGACTCATTGGTCAGGCGCGCGTGGGCCTGATCCACCTTGTCGTATTCCTTGGTGCGTATGGCGATCTGCATCAGGCGCACCAGCGCCAGCTTGCGGTAAGGGCGCCCGCGCCGGTCATCGAGCACCCGGGTGAAGTACTTGCGGGCGTCGATGTAGTTACGATTGAAGAAGAGCGCCTCTCCCAGGCTGTAGAGCGCGTCGGCGTAACCCGGGTGGTCGCGGTTGTTCTCGTCCTCCACCAGGTCGTAGAAGATGATGGCCGCGCGGACATAGTCCTTCAACAACATCAGCGACTGCCCGTCGTTCAGGCGGGACTCGAAACGTATGGCCCCCAGGGCCTTGTCCTCGAACTGAAGAAACTCGTGGCGGATGAGCTTGGTCTTTCCCTCCAGCGCCTCCATCTGCTTTTCGGCCATGCGGATCTCATCGGACAAATCCGCGCGCGCGGACAGCGGGAACCACCCCAGAAGCAAGCCGATGGTGGCGATGCTGAGCGGGGTGCGAATCAACCGGACTCCTCGGCTTTCTCCTGAAGCGTCTTGGCGCGCTGCGGAGTAAGCTTCTCAATCTGAATGTCGTAGCGAATGGCCGGACGTTCCTCGAGCGAGGTGGTGATCCCCCCACGCTCGAACCCGACGATCTTCACCGTGATGACCTTCCCCTCTTCGGCCGTGAATGTATAGCTGGACTTGACCTTGAACTTGTAGCCCTTGACGTACGAGAAGAATCCGTAGCCCTGGCCCTGGAACACCATCTGAACCGAGATATTGTGGTTGCCGGGAACTATGTTGCCGGAAAAGATCTCCTTCTCCTCGATGTCGTCCAGGTCGCCCTTGACGTCGACTTTCTTGAAGATGGGCTGCCCGTCCAGCGCATACTGGCACGAGTTCAACTTGAAGGCCCCGCCCATCTCGTTGCGGTGCATCAGCACCGCCCGCGCCCCGGCGCCGATCGAACCGGTGACCACCGTTTCCTGGAGCTGGAGAATCCGGGCCTTGGTGCGGAAGATCTTCTCCTTGAGTTCGTTGACCCGTTCCTCCAGGCCGCGAAGCTTCAGCTCATAGGCTTCGTCGCCGCTCTTCAGCGGCACCTGGACGTCCCCCTCCCCCTCGGGGGGAGCCGCCTCGTCCGGCGCGACGACCTCCACCGAGGTTTCCCCGGTATCCGACGAACCTTCGGGGGCCTTCTCCGGCTCACCGTCACCCTCCTGTCCCCACACCTGCTGGGAACCGGCCAGCAGGATGACCAGCAGCCCCGCCACTGTCCATTTCATGAGACGCATTGGACTCCTCCTCGGCCGAGGGCACACTCGATCCCAGCCCTCCGCCGGTGATATCGGACCGGAGCGTGAAAACCGCTCCAAATGCTCTTTGTTAGACCACTTTTCCATTGAGTGTCAATTCTTTTATCTAGCGCAGATAGACCCATAAGATCCGTGACAAATATCACTCTTCCCTTCCCCATATGATACGGAACATACCCCGAAACGGATTGAAGATATTTCTGCAGTTATTACGGGAGGTGGGAGATTAACGGCCCTTCTTGAGCTCCTGGAGCACCAGCTTGGCGATGGCCTTGAGGGTGTCGAACACCCCCCAGCCGGTGGCCGCTATGCTCTGGAACTCCGGTACGTTGTCCGGGTTGAGCAGGCGGTGGAGTTCCTCGATGCTGGCGGCGTTGGGCAGGTCGCGCTTGTTGTACTGGAGAACGTAGGGAATCGCCCTCAGGTCGTAGCCCTGCTCGGCCAGGTTGACCCTGAGGTTCTCCATGCTCTCCAGGTTGGCCTCCATGCGTTCCAGTTGCGAATCGGCCACGAAGACCACGCCGTCCACGCCCTTGAGGATCAACTTCCGGCTGGCGTCGTAGAAGACCTGGCCGGGAACGGTGTAGAGATGGAAGCGGGTCTTGAACCCGCGGATTTCTCCCAGGCTCAGCGGAAGGAAATCGAAGAACAGGGTGCGCTCAGTCTCGGTGGCCAGGGAGATCATCTTGCCCTTGGCCTCCGGATTGGTCTTGGCGTAGATGTACTGCAGGTTGGTGGTCTTACCGCACAGGCCGGGGCCGTAATAAACTATCTTGCAGTTGATTTCACGGGACGAGTAATTGATGAAAGACATGCTGTAGCCCTCGGAGGCTTCCCTTAATCACTGAACAGGTTGTCGATGTCTTCGTCGGTTATCTCTGCAAACGGCGATCCCGCAGCGGGATCCTCGAGCTTGCGCATCAACTCGTCAAAGATGACCGCCAGTTCCTGCGAGGCCTTCTTCACCCGCAGGCGCACCAACCCGAGCGACGAGCGCCCGTCGAAAATAACCACGAGAATCACCCGGCCGGCGACAATCGAAATATGCAGGTTGTCGCGCTCGCCCTCGTGGAAAAGAATCGAGAACTCCTTCTCTCCGATCAGCTTGGCCAGCCCGCCGGTCGCCGCGATGTTGCCCGCGGTCAACGACGCCAGTGAAGTAGTGTCCAGGTTCTCCACCTGCCCCGCGGCGGCGATCAACTGGCCGTTCTTGTCCACCAGGAATACTACCTTGGAATTGGACTCGCGGCAGAGGCGATCACAGATGGCCGAGATCCGGTTGAACTCCTCCTCGTACATCACGAACTGAGGACTAACCATTCAAATCTCCCAGCGCCCAGCCAACCCAGATGACAAATGAGCACCTGTCGACAGAGGTGCCCGGCAATTTTCGACGTTACTACAACGCCCCGTGAGGTTCAACTTTTTTACCTCGCGGAAGATCCCATAAAAGCGGGCAGAATATAGCTTTGCCCCTCGGGGGGTGTCAAGCAGTTTATCCGGCCGGCCCCCGGAACGGGAATCCAGGGGTTTCCCTTGACATGAAGGGACGGTAGCAGTATGAAAAATTCCCCGTCTTGATTCGGAGGAATTTAGATGCATGAAGTCAGATTTCACGGTCGTGGCGGCCAGGGGGCGGTCACGTCGGCGGAGTTGCTCGCCCACGCCGCCATCGCCGAGGGCCTGAGCGCGCAGGCTTTCCCCTCTTTCGGCCCCGAGCGTCGCGGCGCTCCGGTGATCGCCTTCTCGCGGGTTTCAGACCGGCCCATCCGCATCCGCACCGTCATTCAGGAACCCACCATGGTGGCGGTGCTGGACCCCTCGCTGCTGCGGCTGGTCAAGGTCGATCAAGGACTGCAACCGGGCGGAACCGTGGTGCTCAACACCAGCAAATCCGCCGAGGAAATCCGCAAGGCGTTCGGCATAAGCGCCCGGCTGGCGATCGTCGACGCCAACCACATCGCCCGGGAGGAGATCGGCCGGGTAATCACCAACACCACCATGCTGGGCGCCATGATCGCCGCGGAGTCCATCGTCCCGCCGGCAAGACTGGAGCACGCCCTGCAGGAACGCTTCGGGCGCATCGCCGGAAAGAACATCTCAGCGTTCCAGCGCGCCCAGAAGGAAACCACTATCCACGAGGCCGTGTAAGGAGGCAGGTGCCATGGCCACCCAAAGCGCAAAACCCAAGTGGACCGATCTGGCGGTGGGTACGGCCATCACCGTTCCCGGCAGCGCCAGGCAGAACCGCACCGGAGACTGGCGCTCTTCGCGCCCGGTCTGGAACCACGATGAGTGCATCCGCTGCGGCGTGTGCGTGATCTTCTGCCCGGAGGGCTGTGTCCACTTCGACCAGGAAAAACCGGGCTACCCCTCCGCGGATCTCGAGTATTGCAAGGGCTGCAGCATCTGCGCCCATGAATGCCCCACCGCCTGCATCAGCATGGCGGACGAGGAGGAGTGATGGAACAGCGCCTTGGGCTGGAAGCATCCATAGCCATCGCCGAGGTGGTTGGCCGCTGCGACGCGGACATCGTGGCCGCCTATCCGATCACCCCCCAGACCCACATCGTCGAGCACCTCTCCGAGCTGGTGGCCGACGGGGAGTTGGACGCCGCGTTCGTCCCGGTGGAGAGCGAGCACTCGGCCATGTCGGTCTGCTGCGGCACCGCCGCGGTGGGGGCCCGCACCTTCACCGCCACCGCCTCCCAGGGGCTGGCGCTGATGCACGAGATCCTGTTCATCGCCTCGGCGCTGAGGCTGCCGATCGTAATGGCGGTGGCCAACCGCAGCCTCTCGGGCCCGATCAGCATCTGGAACGACCACTCGGACGTGATGGCCGAGCGGGACATCGGCTGGGTGCAGATCTTCGCCGAGAACGCCCAGGAGGCCTCGGACCTGACCATCTGGTCCTTCCGCCTGGCCGAGGACAAGCGGGTCTCCCTGCCGGTGATGATGAACTTCGACGGGTTCATCCTCACCCACACCATCGAACCGGTGCTCATGCCCGACAAGGAAACCGTGCAGGCGTTTTTGCCGCGCTGGGAGCCGCTTATTAAGCTGGACGTGGACAACCCGATCAGCATGGGGCCGGTGGGAATCCCGGACATCTACACCGAGACCAAGCAGGTGCAGCAGCACCTGCTGACCCAGTCCTACGGTCCCATCGTGGAGACTCTGGACGAGTTCGGCCAGCACTTCGGGCGGAGCTACAAGCCGGTGGAGACCTACCGGGCCGACGACGCCGAGGTGCTGCTGTGCACTATGGGGGCGCTGGGCGAGACCGCCATGGAAGCAGTCGACCGCCGCCGCAAAAAGGGCCAGAAGATCGGGCTGGTGCGCATCCGCTTGTGGCGCCCCTTCCCCTTCGAGGACTTCTACCGGGCGGTGGGCGACGTGCCGGTGCTGGGGGTTATGGACCGGGCCATCAGCTTCGGCGGCCCGGTGGGCCCGGTGGCGTCGGAGATCAAATCGGCTTTCTACCACCAACAGCAGCGGCCCAAGGTGGTGGAGTTCGTCGCCGGCCTGGGCGGCCGCGACGTCCCCCTGAGCGACTTCGACCGGATGTTCGACGCCATTTATGAAACCGCGGAGACCGGGAAAATTCCCGCGCCCGCCATCATCGGACTGAGGGAATAGCCATGGATGGAATGAACGTATTCGCCGCCAGGTTGTTCCCCAAGGACAACCAGTTCGTGGCCGGCCACCGGGCCTGCCAGGGGTGCGCCGAGGCGCTGGCCGTGCGGCTGGTGCACCAGGTGCTGGGGCGCAACACCATGGTGGCTTCGGCCACCGGGTGCATGGAGATTATCTCCTCGTCCTACCCGGACACCGCCTGGTCGATCCCCTGGATCCACGTGGCCTTCGAGAACGCCGCCGCGGTGGCCTCGGGAGTGGAGGCCGGCCTGCAGATCCTCATGAAGAAGGGCCGGATGCCCAAGCGGAAGATCAACGTGGTGGGCATGGCCGGCGACGGCGGCACCGCCGACATCGGCATCCAGGCATTGTCGGGCGTCCTGGAGCGCGGCCACGACATGATCTACATCTGCTACGACAACGAGGCCTACATGAACACCGGCATCCAGCGCTCCAGTTCGACCCCCTACGGCGCCTCCACCACCACTTCCCCATCGGGAAAGATCAGCATCGGCCAGCAGACCTGGAAGAAGAACGTGGCCATGATCGCCGCCGCCCACAACATCCCCTATGTGGCCACCGCCAACCCCAGCTACCCGTTCGACCTGGCCGAGAAGGTGCAGAAGGCCGCCAAGGCCAAGGGCCCGGCCTACCTGCACATATTCTCCGCCTGCCCCACCGGCTGGCGCCTGGACCCCAAGCTGGCCATCGCCATCGGCCGGCTGGCCGTACAGACCGGGGCGTTCCCTCTCTACGAGATCGAGAACGGCAAGCTGAGGATCACGGTGCCGACGCCCAAGCTGCGGCCCCTGAAAGACTACATCAAGCCTCAGGGACGCTTCCGCCATCTGGACGATGCGACCATCGCAGAAATCGAAAAGCGCTTAGAAGAAGAATACAAGAAACTCGAACGCCGTGAAGGCCTGGTTCTTTAGGAAGCCAACATGGACGCCAAAAAGCTCGACGTAATCCTGGACAAGTACCAGCGGGAGCCCTCCTCGCTCCTGGCCATCCTCCAGGACATCCAGGACGAGGAGAACTACCTGCCCAAGGACACGGTAAAAGAGGTAGCCCAGAAGCTGGGCGTGCCCCTGGCCCGGGTCTACGCGCTGGCTACTTTCTTCTCATCTTTTTCCCTCAAGCCCCGCGGGAAGCACATCTGCACGGTGTGCATGGGCACCGCCTGCCACGTGCGGGGAGCCCCCCGGCTGGTGGAGCACATCGAGAGGGAGTTCGACGTGCCCGCCGGCGGGACCACCCCGGACATGCAGCTGACCCTGGAGACGGTCAACTGCGTGGGCGCCTGCGCTTTGGGGCCTTTAGTGATCCTGGACGGCGAATACCACGGCAACATGAACCCGGCGAAGCTGGATCGCGTGTTTCGTCCGCTGAAGAAGAAGGAATAAAGCCATGACCGCGCGAATTCAAACCGCCGCCGATCTGAAGACCTATCGCCAGAAGTTAACCGCCGGCCGGGATCCGCAGAAGAAAACCATCTCGGTCTGCGCGGGTACGGGCTGCTGCGCCTACGGCTCCACCAAGCTGGCCGCGGCGTTCGAGCAGGCCCTCGGCGAACGCAAGCTCCAGGACCAGGTCCAGCTGCGCCTGACCGGCTGCCACGGATTCTGCGAGCAGGGCCCCCTGGTGGTGATTCACCCGGAGGGCACCTTCTACCGGCGGGTCAAACCCGAGGATGCCGGTGAGATCATCGACCAGACCGTACAGAAGGGCGAGATCATCGAGCGGCTGCTGTACCAGGACGTGGAAGGCCAGTCCTACCGCAAGGAAGCCGAGGTGCCCTTCTACAAGAACCAGATGCGGGTGCTGCTGGCGCACAACGGCATGATCGATCCCACCACTATCGACGATTACATAGCCGTCGGCGGCTACGCCTCGCTGTCCAAGGTGCTGTCGGGGATGAAGCCCGAGGAAGTCTGCACCCTTATAAAAAAGAGCGGCCTGCGCGGCCGCGGCGGCGGCGGCTTCCCCGCCGGGGTCAAGTGGGAGAGCTGCCGGGCGGCCAAGAGCGAAGACGGCGTGCGCTACGTGATCTGCAACGCCGACGAGGGCGATCCCGGCGCTTTCATGGATCGCTCGCTGATGGAGGGCAACCCCCACTCGGTGATCGAGGGGATGATCATCGGGGCCTTCGCCATCGGCCACCCGGGCAAGCCGGAGGGCTACGTCTACATCCGCCACGAGTATCCCCTGGCGGTCGAGCGCCTGGGTATAGCCCTGGAGCAGGCCCGCGAGATGGGACTTCTGGGCAAGAACATCCTGGGCTCGGGCCTGGACTTCGACATCAAGATCAACCGCGGCGGCGGCGCCTTCGTCTGCGGCGAATCCACCGCGCTGATGGCCTCGATCGAGGGCCAGGTGGGCGAGCCGCGGGCCAAGCACATCCATACGGTGGAGGCGGGCCTCTACGACAAGCCCACCAACCTCAACAACGTCGAGACCTGGGCCAACGTGCCTTTGATCATCGACCGCGGGATTGAATGGTTCACGTCGATAGGCACCGGCGACGTCAGCAAGAACCCCTGGGGCGGGAGCAAGGGCACCAAGATCTTCGCCCTGGTCGGCAAGGTGAACAACACCGGCCTGGTGGAAGTTCCCATGGGAGCCACCCTCCGCCACATAATCTACGAGATCGGCGGGGGCATCCCCGGAGGAAAGAAGTTCAAGGCGGTCCAGACCGGCGGCCCCTCGGGAGGCTGCCTGCCGGAGTCCATGCTGGACCTGGAAGTGGACTTCGACAAGCTCACCGAGGTCGGGTCGATGATGGGTTCGGGCGGCATGATCGTCATGGACGAGTCCACCTGCATGGTCGACGTGGCCCGCTACTTCATCAACTTCCTGGCCGAGGAGTCCTGCGGCAAGTGCGTGACCTGCCGCGAGGGCCTGCGGCAGCTGGGCATCATCATCGAGCGCATCTGCGCGGGCGAGGGCCGGGAAGAGGACATCCAACTGCTTTCCGACCTGAGCCAGACGGTGGCCGAGGCCTCCCTGTGCGCCCTGGGCCAGACCGCCCCCAACCCGCTGCTGTCCACGCTCAAGTACTTCCGCGAGGAGTACGAGGAGCACGTAAAGCTCAAGAAGTGCCGGGCCAAGGTCTGCAAGGCGCTGATCAAGTTCACGGTCATCGAGGAGAACTGCACCGGCTGCCTCTTGTGCAAGAAGAAGTGCCCGTCGGGGGCCATCTCCGGCGAGAAGAAGGAAGTCCACAAAATCGACCAGTCGAAATGCATCCAGTGCGGCGTGTGCCACGACGTCTGCAAGTTCAACGCCATCCGGGTCGAGTAAAGGAGACCGCCGTGACCGTCAAGTTCAAGATCCAGGGCCGTACCTACGAGGGCACCGAGGGAGAAAGCCTCCTGGGCGCCATCCGCCGCTACGGCTACGAGGTCCCCTCGCTGTGCTACCACGAGGCCGTCTCCCCCTACGGCGCCTGCCGGCTGTGCCTGGTGGAAGTCCAGAAGGGCAAGCGCCGCAAGCTCACCACCAGCTGCAACTACCCGGTGATGGAAGGCATCGAGGTGTTCTTGGACACCGAGAAGGTAGTCAAGCACAGAAAGATGGTCTTCCAGCTGCACCTGGCCGCGGCCCCGGCGGCCAAGAACCTCAAGGAGCTGGCCGCCGAGTACGGCGTGACCTCGACTCCCTTCCAGCCCGCCGACGAGAAGAACGAATGCATCCTCTGCGGCCTGTGCAACCGGGTCTGCGATGAGGTGGTCGAAGCCAACGCCATCAGCTTCGCCGGCCGCGGCACATCCAAGCGCATGGAGTCCCCTTACGACGAGACCGCCGAGACCTGCATCGGCTGCGGCGCCTGCGTCTACGTCTGCCCCACCGACTGCATCGGCATGCAGGAGGAGAAGAACATCCGCACCATCGTCCGCTGGCACCGCGACCTGCCCATGCAGACCTGCAAGACCTGCGGCCGCCCCTTCGCCCCCACCTTTCAGCTCAACGAGTTCGCGAAAAGGGTCAACCTCGACCGCTCCCGCTTCGAAAACTGCCCCGACTGCCGGTAGTACAGAATCCAACTATGGCTGGGCTTTGTGGATAATTTTGCCAGCCGGTCCAACCGCCCAGATATCACCTGAACCAGTTCCCCAGATGCCCGCAAGTGACCATCCCACGGTAGGCACTACCTCCCACGAGTTGCCATTCCAGTGGAGGATATTTCCTTGACGACTGTAACCAACGACCCAGATATCATCAGAAGCCGACCCCCATATGTGTTTGATCTCGATAGTTTCCCGGCTCCACTCTTCTATAATAGACCAATTATCGCCATCCCAGTGGAAAATACAGGATCCGTTGTAATCTGAATGTCCACCAACCCACACATCATCTGAAGAAGAACCCCAGACACTGGTAAGGGTAGTTCTCATCTCGAGTTCCACCGGGAATTCCGACCACGCAAATCCATCCCAGTGAAGAATCAAACCTATGCAAACCGGATCGCACAAAATACCTACAGCCCATACATCGTCGGAAGACGCGCCCCAAACGCTGGTAAGAAAAGTTTCTGAATCGCTCTGTATTGTTTCCCAAACATCCCCGTCCCAGTGGATGATTGCTCCACCCACAGCCCATACATCATCGGAAGATGCGCCCCAAACACCGGAAAGAGAGTCCGTTGTGCCACTCTCTACGTCTGCCCATGACAAACCATCCCAGTGCATCACCGCACCATCGGGGCCAACGGCCCATACATCGTCAGTCGCCGCTCCCCAAACGCTGTAGAAATTATTATGACTGCCGCTTGAGACGCCTGACCAGACCTGACCATCCCAGTGTATGAAGCACTTGTCGTCATATATCGGCCCATACCCGTCCCATGCCTTTCCTACTGCCCAAACATCATCAGCAGCGGTGCCCCACACTCCCTCCAGTTGGTACTTCGTGCCGTATGTCGTATTCACCCACGACTGTCCGTTCCAATGGCCGATGGCACCTCTCATACCTATAGTCCAGACGTCGTCGGCTGCCGTACCGTGAACGCCCCAGAGAAATCCGGTTTCATTCCATCGCAGGTGCGACCACTCTCTTCCATTCCAATGCAAAATCTTCGCGACTGCAATATGCTCTCCTACCTCTTCTTCCCTCCCCACAACCCATATATCTTCGTAGGCGGTTCCCCAAATGTCGTTTGGAATGGTATTGTCGTACATTGCCGGAATCTCAACCGACCACTCGATCCCATCCCAGTGGGCGATTACGCTACTTAAATACGGCACTTCCCCCTCAGTCCCCACTATCCAGATATTGTCTGAATCTATTCCCCAGATATTATAAAAATCCAGGTAAGAGGAATCCGAGATATCAACACGGATCCAGATGTCCCCTTGTCGATGAAGAATCGTCCTATTCCTCCCAACTACCCATACATCTCCAGATTCTGTTCCCCAAACACCGAAAAGGTGATCCGGTCCACTGTATACGCTTGACCAATAGGCACCATTCCAATGAAACACATCGCCCCCTCCGACTGCCCAAACATCGTCTGCGGAAGAACCCCATAACCCCCTCAGATCGGCGGAAAAGCTCTCTTCAACAATGGTCCAGACCGAACCGTCCCAGTGAAGAATGGTTCCTGTTACCGACAAATCATCTGCATAGTTGAAGCCTACGGCCCAGATGTCGTTTGGTGCGGATCCCCAGACATCATACAGCTCAGCATCGGTTCCGCTATCAAAATGCGACCAAGAACTCCCATCCCATTGGAGGATCATCCCGTGGGAGCCAACGAACCAGACGTCATCGACTGCCGAAGCCCATACTCCATGCATCCAGAGCCCTTGCGGCAGAGGGTTTTGCCAACACCATCCATGCTCATCGCATACAATGTCGTGTGACTCGCTCGAGTCCGGCACGCATTGAGTGGGCCCCTCATTTCGGTACCCAGGATCGCAGACGCAAAACGCCGAGTACTCCTGAATTATACAATTCCCATGTCCCGAACATCTAACCAAGGCACAGGGATCAACCTGGCAGGATAGCCCGTCAGCATAGTAGCCCGGATCACAAATACACACCGCCTGACCGTCTTGCACTTCACATTGGCCATGACCCGAACACCCCACACCCTCACAAGGATCTGTCTCATCGCTACAATCAGAGTCCGTTCCGATGTCACCTTCATCGGAATACTCACCATCCACACCATCGGAAGAATCCACACCGCCATCGGCCGGCTCCTGGTAAACCTCATAGCTGATACACGCAGCCATGCAGAAAATCGCCAGAAGACAGAACAGGAACATGTATATACATCGCCCCATAACACGGCTCCGCAAGTTGCTCCTAGTATACTTGCCAATTCTATCAAAACTCGGATTGAAATGGACCGGTAATCTGAGAGAACCGGATCAGGAGGTCGAACCATGGGCCCCCCGACTTTCTGGTCAAGAAGATCAGCTACTGACCTGTTCCGAACTCGACGCGGGTGGCGCCGTCGAGGTAGACGGTGACGTCGGCGGCGGCGCCGTCGCCCTTCAGCGGCACCTCGGTCGGGGGCGAGCCGTAGGAGAAGGTCTCGTTGGTAGCTGCCAAGGTGTCCGAGCGCATGAACACCGCCCCGTCGGCGGGGTTGCGCGAGTACAGCGGCCAGTTGCTGGCGCTGAGCATCACCCCCAGCCGGTGGCCGGCGGGGATGCTGTAGGCGAAGTCCTTCTGGATCTCGACTGTCAGGGAATAGCGCTGCCCGGCGGTCACCTCGGAGTAGCTGCGCACGTCGTCGCGGGCCGAGAGCTTCCGGATGCCGTCGCCGATCAGCCGGGGGTCTCCGTTTTCGTCGATGTCCAGGATGCGCACCGCCAGGTCACAGTCCGCACCAGTGGTGGCGATGTCCGCCGCCACCCGCATCTCTCCCAGGATGGGGAGCGGCTCGGTCAAAACGCCTGTCTGGAAGGTGAGTTGATCATTGCGATTCAACAGCGCCGCCTGAGACAGCGGGCCGTGCAGCAGAATCTTGTTGTCATCGGGAGTCAGCATGCAAATAACCGGGTTGGGATCGGCCACGCAATTGTAGGGAGCCAGAGTGGAGCCCCCCAACGACGGCGACGGGTCGGCCGGATCGTAGGGAAGCGTCGCCAGCCCGCTGGCCGGAGCGGCATCTACCAATCCCTGTCCACTGTCGAGGTAGAGCGTCCGGCCGGAAACCCCCGGCGGAGGCCAGTGAGTGGCGTCCTGCCAGCCCTGGTTCTCGTGGTAGTAGCGCACCGGCGCCCAGTCAGCGACCTGGTTGTCGATCCCCCGCAGGTGGTAGTCGAAAAAGGCCAACGAGTCGGAGTCGATTTTGCGGTCGGAGTCCATAAAAGCCCATTCCGCGTCGGTCAGCGGGCGGAAGGCCCCCTCGCCCACCGCCCCGCCGGTGGCGAAGTGGATCCAGGGGCCGATCAGCAGGCGGTGCTGATCACGCACGGACGGATCGCTGGAGGATACCAGCTCCCGCCAGGCATCCACGGTGAGCTCGGGCATCAGGTCCCACCAGCCGGAGATCACCAGGGCCGGGACCCGCATGCTCGCTGACGGCACCGAACCGTCGACCAGATCCCAAAGGTAGTTCTTGCGGGGATTGTTCTCGTAGATCTTGCGCAGACCGAAGCCCAGTACATCCAGGGCGTTTACGTAGTCGTGGCGCAGCGCGCCGCCGGGATAGATCTGGTCGTAGCTTATTCGCATGGCGCACATGATCGGCACCATGGCGGTCAGGTGGGGCGGCGGCCCTTCG
>Ga0272442_10001402_pt1 | contig 36798 bp, 27 predicted proteins | sample SSMForm2O_FD_200262 | JGI IMG/M metagenome (GOLD analysis project Ga0272442, IMG submission 200262) | Marine sediment archaeal communities from Little Sippewissett salt marsh, Falmouth, MA, United States - SSM-Form-2O | ecosystem: Environmental > Aquatic > Marine > Wetlands > Sediment ... | reverse complement strand
CGTGAATTCGCACATCGATATTGTCCAGTATCTTTTCCAGGGCGCGTGCCCTCCGAATGACGATCGGCTCGCCTTCGGTTTCCCTGTAGGACTCGGTAACGAGAAGAGCGCGGGCAGTGTCCACGTAGAACTTGTCCGAGTAGAAGCGCTTTTTCAGTCTCTCGGTTCGAGCCGATTTTCTCTGTGTAACGGTATCAAGTACCGTTGCCATGTCTATCCCTCCTGAAATTGGGAAAAAGCCGGACACGTTTATCCATTTTCCGGTACATAAAGCCGCAAGGTCCGGTACCGTATTTTCCACATCTTTTTAGTACTGTGAACAGGTCTCCATAATACACCGCTCGGACGGGTACGTCAAATAATCCCTCGTAACCGGAAACCCGGAGCGCAATTATCGTTGAAGTTGCTGTTAATGCCATGAAACGGTGTATATTTTTTTTATTGACATTTTATTTTTATAGTGTTGTAATGAGTTATCAATTATAAAGAAGGAGGAATGTAATGAAAAAGAAGGTACCTGTTATCCTTATTGCGCTTGCTGTTGTTGTTTCTCTGCTGTTCCTCGTGGCGGGCGGCGAAAAGGAGAAGGGCGCGGCTGAGGCTCCCGCAGCCGAGAAGAAGGCCGAGGCCCCAAAAGCCGAGAAGAAGGCTGAAGCGCTTACGCTCTCAGTACTGACCATGACCGGTCCCTTTATCAGCGGGCCGATCAAGGCGCACGCTCCGGAGTTCAAGTCCATGACGGGACATACCGTCGAGGCGATCGAGGTATCGTTCGGCGATATCTTCCCGAAGGCCAAACAGGCTGCCATGACGAAGAGCGATGCCTTCGATATGCTGCTTGCGGCTAATATATGGATGGCCGACTTCGTCGGTCTGGGCTATGTCATACCGCTGGACGACTACCTGGCCGGGGAGGATTGGTATCCCTCGGATGTGCCCGAAGGCATCATAAAGAAGAACACATTCGGCGGTAAGACCTACGGACTCATCTGCGACAACGACAACCAGTATCTCTTCTATCGCAAGGATATTCTCGGGAATCCCGACTACCAGGCCAAGTTCAAGAAAAAGTACGGTTACGCGTACAACGTTCCCCCCAAGACCCTGGAAGAGATGGTCGACGTGGCGGAGTTCTTCAACAACTGGGACTGGGACAATGACGGCGATGTGGAGTACGGCTTCATAACGAACACGAAGCGCGGGGCCCAGGCGTACTGGTACTCCTTTTCCTGGACCTCTCCCTACGCCGTTATCCCGTCGGACAAGATCAGCACGCCCGGAATCTTCTTCTTCAACCCGGAAACCATGGATCCTCTCGTCAACAACCCGGGCTGGGTGAGGGGGCTCGATCTCTACGCCGAGTGTCTCAAGAAGGGCGGCGCTCCCGGTCTCGACTGGGTCCGTGCCGACGTGATAAACGAGATCGTGCTCGGGCATGCGGCAATGGCCATCGACTGGGGCGACATCGGCCCCCATACCTACTCCGACGTCTCGGTGGTACAGGGCAAGATCGGATATGCCCTTCCGCCGGGGTCCAACGAGTACTGGGATTGGCAGCAGAACAAGTGGGTGAAAACGGACAAGGTCAACTACGCCCCGGTTCACTGCTTCAACGGCTGGTCATGGTTTATCACATCCGTCACCAAGCATCCCGATATAAGCTGGGATTTTATTTCCTTCATGATGAGCGAGCGGATCAGCTCTATCGACGTTGCAACTCCGGACAGTGGATTTCAACCGTGGAGGATTTCGCACTCCGAGAACCTCGATTCCTGGAAAGCGAACGGATGGGACGAGGCGGATGCCAAGGCGTACATCCAGAACACGATCAACGTGACGGATCATCCGAACTCCGTTATCGATCTGCGCGTGCCCGGTGCGAGCGACTACTTCGAGGGTGTCTATGAGCCCTATCTTACCACCGTACTTTCCGGTGAGAACACGGCGCAGGAAGCCCTGGACAAGATAGCGAATGAGTGGGATGCTCTCACAGATCGGCTCGACAGAGACAATCAGATCGAGTTCTACCAGTGGCACTTGAATTACCGCTAGAAGCGTGAACATTTAATCGATTTGCCTTTCATACCGGGAGGCGGGGAGCCCCGTCTCCCGGGAAAGGCTTTTTTATTGCGAGTACGTGTTCTTCGATAATGATGTACAGGCGTGCTCGACTTGTCGGTTGAGAGAAAAATTTATTCTTGCAAATCGAGTGTAATCATACTATTCTGTAGCACTTATTTTTTTTCAGCCTCGGGGTGTAGTCCTTTCCTCCTTGAGGTCTGTACTCTATCATAATGCGGGGTTTTTCCATGATTGGCCTTGCCGAAAAAAGGATGAAATACGCCCTCATCGTTCCTGTCGTTACTTTTATCCTCATCGTTGCGATCTTCCCGCTTCTTTTCTCGCTCTACATGATGCTGTCGAGGTGGCAGCCGGGATCGGGTGGCATTCAGTTCGTGGGATTCGCCAATTTCAAGGCCATAGGCAAAGACGCGAGGTTCTGGCACGCCCTTTGGCTCTCCTTCGTATATGTGGCGATACTTATCTTTTTAGAGCTCAGCCTGGGAACCCTGATCGCCACGGTACTCCAGAAGGAGATCAGGGGGAAGAATTTCTTCCGGGTATCCTACATGCTGCCCATGCTTCTCTCACCGGTGGCCGTTTCCTACATATGGAAGATGATACTCGATTTCAACCGTGGGCCCGCAAACCACCTGTTAACCATTTTCGGGCTGAAGCCCGTGGAGTGGCTCTCCGGCAATATATCGGCGTTAATCTCGCTCGTCATCGTCGACGTGTGGCAGTGGACGCCCTTCATGATACTTACCATACTGGCGGCTTTCGAGGCGCTTCCGGAGGAGCTGTTCGAGGCTGCGGTCGTGGACGGCGGTACGCAGCTGAAGATATTTCAGAAGATAACGCTTCCCCTTGCGCTTCCCGTGGTGGTTACGATCGTGCTGCTCAGGACGATCGACGCCTTCAAGGTTTTCGACACCATATACATACTCACGGGCGGGGGTCCGGGAACATCGACCGAGCTCCTCAACTTCTATATATACCTGAGGGGATTCCGGGCCTTTGACCTGGGATACGGTACAGCGATGTCGTGGGTACAGCTCATCGTCATCATAGCCATGTTCATGTTCTTTATCAGATCACTTAAAAGACTTGGAGCGTTACGATAATGTCGAGCCCCTATTTCAAAGTACAAAGCCTTCCGAGGAAAATCGGTGTCTATATCATACTCATACTATGGTTTGTCTTTGCGATCTTCCCCATATACTGGGCGATTACTATGTCCTTCAAGGACGCGCCCGCGGTGTACGGAAAGACGCCCACCTACCTGCCGTTCGTGGATTTCAAACCGACGAAAAAGGCATGGATGCACCTGGTGGGCAAGGCGGTCGGGGGAGAGGCGGAGTTCATTCAAATGCCCGTTCTCGGTGAGAAGCTGAGATACCTGCGAAACAGCATCGTCGTCGCGTTCGGGAGCTCGATACTCACGGTAATACTCGGCGTGATGGCCGGTTACGGGCTGACACGTTATGAGTACAAGAGGTGGAAGAACGACGACATATCCTTCTTCATATTGTCGCAGAGGATGTTCCCTCCCGTTGCGCTCGCAATGCCTTTCTTCCTCCTCTTCACGTGGGTGCGGCTCATAGACCGGCTTCCCAGCCTCATTATCGTATACGCAATCATGAATATGCCCATCGTCACCTGGATCGTGAAGGAGTTCTTCTCCGACGTGCCGAAGGAGCTCGAGGAAGCGGCGCTCGTGGACGGGTGTACGCGATGGAAAGCCCTCTACCGCATCATTATTCCCATGGCGGTTCCCGGCATAGCCGTTGCGTTTCTCTTTTCCTTCATATTCTGCTGGAATGAGTTCCTCATCGCGCTGACACTCACCTTCAAGACCGCGAAGACACTGCCCGTTGGTATGGCGGGCCTTACAACGCTCCGCGGGCCCCTTTACTGGGATATCGCCGCGAATTCGCTCGTCATCATGATTCCTCCCCTGATCGTAACCGTGTTCGCGAACAAGTACATTATCAGGGGCCTTGCCCTCGGTGCGGTAAAGCAGTGATCTATCTCCCTTTTCCCGGGGCCGTTGCATGGAGAGGGCCCGACAAACGCACGTATAAGGCAACGAGGGGATTTTGACTCATTAAATAAGATATTAATGCTCCATACAACGAGCGTTTGTATGAAGGTCACCGTTAAATTCCTCTATTACTCATCCGCCGTACCTGGTTAAAACGTACGGAATCATTCACTTCATTTGAATAATGGATGTCTCGCGTCGGAACATACCGTGTTGTTATCTTGCTTGTAAGGAGACGCACAATCCATTAAATTCTTGTAACGGGGTAAATGCGAGTTTGAAAGGAGAGGTTAATGTCTTCCGTATCCTCCATTATATATAATCCGAAGGTACACGAAGCGGCTGTGGAGCCCGACCATATTCTGGGTGAAGGGATGCCCGAATACGAGCGGGGACAGCGGCTCAGGAGCCGTGTGATATCCGCGATACCGCACATCTGTATCGAACGCGCGCGCCTGGTCACACGGTCCTACCGGGAAACGGAGCGCGAGCACATTCTCGTTCGAAGGACAAAGGCCTTTGACGCTGTGCTGAGGGAGATAAGCGTTTACATACTCGACGATGAGCTCATCGTGGGACATATGGCGAGCCTGCAGCGGAGCGCGCCGCTCTTTCCGGAATTCGCCGTGCAGTGGATATACGACGAGATCGACCGGTTCGAAACACGCGCGCAGGACCGGTTCGCGGTAGCGGAAGAGGTGAAGCGGGAGTTCATCCAGGAGATATATCCCTTTTGGAAGGGCAAGACCCTGAGCGACCGGGTCTATTCATACGCGACCGGGGAGATACGGCTGCTCAGGTTCGTTGCGAACGTTTTCAATATCAGCCCCCACGAGGAACACGGCCTCGGGCATGTGGCCCTCGATTACGGACTGGTCCTCGAGAAGGGGATGCGCGGAATAATGGAAGAGATAGAGGAGCGGAAGTCGGCCCTCGATCTCTGGAAACCCGAAGATTACGGAAAAAAACTCTTCTACGACGCGAGCATGGCGATGTGCGGGTCCGCTATTGCGTTCGCCCGGCGCTACGCGGAAAAAGCAAATGAACTGGCCGCGGTGGAAAAGGATCCGGAAAGGAAGAAAGAGCTTAAGGCCATAGCCTCGGTATGCGGCCGGGTTCCGGAGCATCCGGCCCGTACCTTCCACGAGGCGCTTCAGTCCTTCTGGTTCCTGCAGATGCTGCCGCAGATCTATGACAACGGCGTGTCCATATCACCCGGTCGTCTCGACCAGTATCTCTATCCTTACTATGCCGCGGATTTAAACGAGGGCCGGCTGACGAAGATCCGGGCACAGGAGTTGCTCGAGGCTATGTGGGTGAAGCTTACCGAGCCCATAAAGATATACCGCGCGGCTGACGCGGCTTTTCACGCCGGATACCCCATGGGTCAGAACCTCTGCGTCGGCGGTGTGGGGCCGGACGGGATGGACCGCACGAGCGATTTGAGCTACCGCTGCCTGGAGGCCCATTCCCACATGCTGCTCATGCAGCCGAACTTCAGCGCGCGGCTTCATCTGCGCTCGCCCCGTACATTCTTGATGAAGGTATGCGAGGCCATACGGCTCGGAAACGGCATGCCGCAGGTGGTAAACGACGAATCAGTTGTACCCGCTTTGACCACCATAGGGCTCCCCCTGGAGGAGGCGAGGGATTACGTTCCGGTCGGGTGTGTGGAAACGGCCCCTCCGAACGTATGGGGAAGGCTCAACGGCGGGTATCTGAACCTCCCCAAGATCGTGGAGCTCGCGCTTTCCGATGGAAGATGCAGGGTGACGGGAGAGCGGGTGGGTCTCAAAACGGGCGACCCCGCGGGGTTTACCTCTTTCGAGGAGCTGCTCGAAGCGTTCAGGAAACAGATGAGATACGCGATAGAGCATCAGGCCGCGTGGAACAACATCATCGACATGGCGCACGCGCAGCTCATGCCCACGCCCCTGACCTCGGTGCTCGTGGGAGACTGTATTCAGAAGGGAAAGGACGTCACCGAAGGAGGGGCCCGGCACAATTATACCGCTCCCTACGGTGTGGGGATAGCGAACGCGGGCAATGCGCTCCTTGCAGTAAAGAAGATGGTCTTCGATGAGAAGACGGTGTCCATGAAAGAGCTCGTGGAAGCGCTCGACACGGATTGGATGGGAAAGGAGGAGTTCCGGCAGCTTATGATTCACCGTGTGCCCAAGTACGGAAACGACATACCTGAAGCCGACCTCATGGCCAAGCTCGTCGCGGATATTTTCATCGAATCACTGAAAGGCCTTACGACCTACCGGGGCGGCGGCTTTGTCGGGTCCTTTATTCCCGTTGCATCCTACATGGCTTTGGGGTTGTCCACGGGCGCCACGCCTGACGGGAGGCACGCGGGGGAGCGCCTCGCGGACGGTATATCACCGACCAACGGAACGGATGAACAGGGGCCTACGGCGGTGTTCAAATCGGTGTGCACGCTCGATCACCGGCGCATTCCGAACGGCGTAATATTCAACCAGAAGATTGATCCCGGCGTCATTTCCTCCAAGGAAGGTTTACGCAAGTTCGCGGAGCTCATCATGACCTACATCAGGCTCGGGGGATGCCACGTGCAGTTCAACATTGTGTCCGCCGATACGCTTCGTGCTGCGCAGAAGGACCCGGAGAAGTACCGTGGGCTCGTGGTCCGCGTTGCCGGATACTCCGCCTTCTTCCACGAGATCCACCGGGATGTGCAGGATTCGATCATACAGAGAACGGAGCATATGCTGTAGGATATTTTAAGATCCTGCGTGTAACTTTTTATACCCCATTCAGTATATTCTGTTATCTTATTCTTCCCCGACAATCCTTTGTCCGCTTCCAGAAAAACCCTGCTGAGGAGAAATGATGCTGAGAGAAACGTACGACTATCTGAAGTCTAACCTCACCGTGCTGAAACTGCAGGAGCTCTCGCTTGCCATTATCGACGCCTACAAGTCCCGCGACCGGCTGAAGCTTCAGCTCTACGGGGACACGCTCTTTCCGGACGAGGTTTTCGAAGTGGGGGAAAACCGGCTTTTTTTAAAGCTCATCAAGCATTTTCATCCCGACAGGCTGAACGTGATCCGAAAGGAGATCGAAAGCGCCTTCAGGGAAAGTGACGCGGAAAGGCTCTTATTTTACCGGAAGCTTTTATCCGCGGATTCCGAGGTCGACCGGCAGTATGTACGGAGGTTCGAGATCGATTCTCCCGAGGTCCATGTGTACGGTCATGACGATATAGGCATGCATCCCATGGATGAGGGGGACGTCCATGACGCGGAATCGGGTTTCGATTTCATCTCCGCGGTCAAGGCGGCGTATCTCGGCAACCTCGATCTGACTATCGGGCCGGAAGACCTCATGTGCCTCGAAGGGGATCTCTCGCTCCCGGACCTGGGCCTGGAGAGCCTGGACGGCGTCGAGTACTGTCGGAATATCACGAGCCTCAACATATCGTATAACCGGATAAGGGACCTCTCGCCCCTTCGAGACCTCACCTACCTCGAAGAGTTCCTGGCGGCCGGGAACGTGATAGACAGCCTGGATGCGCTTGGATATCTCTCCGCGCTCGAGATAATAGACCTCTCGAAAAATGAGGTAGAGGATCCCGCCCCCCTTTTGGATCTCGAACATCTCGGTTTCGTCGACCTCAGGGAAAACCCCGTGCAGGACAGCGATGCCGTTCGCCGTCTGGAGGAAAGCGGGGTCGTTGTCCTGGTCTGACTGTTCCTCGAGGAGCGTAAGCCCCCGTCCCCTTCACCGTATGCGATGGTATATACATCATTTATTTCAAATTAACAAAAATGAACAACTATCGCTTTCTTTGCGCAGGCCTTTTTAACGCTTCGTTAATAATTTTAAAAATATTTATTTATGAAATATTGACAAGAATAACATAATTAAATATTATTTAATATCATCTCGATCGTTTTACTCATTCATCATTTTCCTCATACAGAATATTTTTCAGGGTTTGCCGCTGGTACCTGTTTTAAAGGGAGTATGACATGCGAGTATGACGTGACAGGAGGTTTTTTGGAGGAAAGGTTCTTTTTTCATAATCCTGCTTCCAGTGAAGACGGCTTTATATAAAACAGAGCTTAACTTGGAAAATTCGAGGGAGGATGAGAATGAGATTATTCAGATTTGTTGCGGGTCTCTCGTTTTTTACACTGCTGGTATTCGGGTTCGGCTGCGGGGGAGGCGGCGGAGGCGGTGATGACGGCGGCACGGATGGCGGCGTAGATGATGGAGGAGGAGACACGAGCTCCCTTCCGACTCGGCGCCTGACGCTGACCGGTATTCACGTGGACTCGGACCCCATGCAGAGCCGGTATACGGTAGAAGGCGAGCCGGGGAGTTTCGAGATTTATCCGGATACGCTGCGCGTGGCCTACCGGCTGATCGCGCTTCTTCCCGAGACCGCGGTAGATCAGATCGAGAGCACGGGTGTGCGCGGAACGGAAGGGCAGGGCGGATTTGAGAGCTACGATTACTCCACCACCGGTCTCTATGACGGCTTTTCCTATGAGGAAGGTAGGTTGGAAGCTTTTATTCCCTCTGCCCAGTGGTCCGACTTCGATGACAATGCCTTTATTATCGCGGATAGAACGGGATCGGGTGAAGAGCCCGTTGTCTTCAATCTGTCCGATGCGGGAATCGGGCTGAACGCCGAGGAGTTTCCTGCTCTGGATACGAATTATTCCGGTTTGGCCCTCATGCCCGTGTACTACGAGGCGGAAATCGACGGGTACGGGCTGATACGGCTCTATATTCAGGATGAGGGTGATTTCAGGGGCGGTGATTTCGTATTCAAGGAAGACGGGAGCACGGCCTGGAAATGGATCTACATCCGTATGGGAGACGGAATCGACCAGGCGGCACTCGACAATGCGGCGGACAATAACGATGCAGATCCCCATCACCCGAGTTACGGAGGAGTCCCCATCTTCCTGGATGAGAGTATTTCGGAAAAATACCCGGCCACGACATTCTACACCGACTATTTCGAGGGTGACTATCCTGATGATGCGGACAGTCCCCCGACAGGACCGTCGGCGGGATATCACTACTGGATTATGAACCACGATCTTCTGCAGTACCTGCAAACAAAGTATCAAGAAGAAACAAATCCGGCGGATTGGCCCATTGATTCGGGGGATTGGGACAGCGACCCGGGCGGTTACTGGGGAACGCCCTCCGACAACAATACGGTGGCAGGGAGAACGAACAACGAAGGGGAAAATGTAAAAAGGGCCCGCATGATCTACTACGAGCCGGACAATCACGCGGGCGCTTCGGACCTTCCCCACATCTATCTGTCGAATACCAGGCTGCCCGAATCGGAACCAGACTATGCTCCGATTTCCACGGAGGACGATCCGCCTTCGACCGTGACCCCCCGCTGGTGCCTGGAGAATTACCAGGATTACGCGTTCGACAGCGGGCTTATCGTCTATGCCTACGAGGACTCCGAGTCCGAGTTTTTCGAAGATTACGATTCTTCCTACAGGCCGAGGATGACGCAAATAATGCCGAACACGTTTACCGTGTATGCGGGCCAGACCTATTCCTGTCCCACGGCAGCCACGGAGGCCGAGACCGTGGTGATGGTGGAGATCACGGCCTTTATCAAGAGCCACCTCAGCTGCGTCTATGAAGAGGAGGGTGGGGCGAGTTTCGAGGAAAAATACATGAGCAGTTACAGTCCCCACTGGTATCCCGTGGGGGGCACCTGGCCCTCCTGGGTGCAGAACGATTTCAAGAATGGAAACCCCCTTACGGAGATGCCTTCCTTTCTGTTCCTGTACGACGGCGACTGGACGACCGGAAACGTGAACACCAGCATCTGGATCGAGTTCGGATTTCTGACCGGTGCTTTCGACCTGGAAATGGTAAACATACCCTGGAGCGAGGTCAACACAATGCCGCCGCTCCTGCATCCCGAGCCCGGGATATTCGACCCCGATGAAGGCGGACTCCAAGTGACCTTTACCGTTGAAAACGAGTCGGATTGTCTTTTTTATACGACCGACGGTACGGACCCGGCTGTCGATAGTTCCGGCAACGCACTGGGAACGACGATGCGTAACGATTCCCATGAATCAATTTCCGTATCGGAAGACACGCTGCTGAAAGTGGCGGCAAAGGCGGAGGGCAAGGCCCTCTCGACCATTATCTCCGCAGAATACATATTCCAGGCTCCGGCGGAGTAAACGGAGCCATGGAAGCGAATAATAGTTATTGACACCCCCTGGAGGGGACACGTACTATGGGGACACGTACTTACGTGTCCCCTTTCTTTTCCGGAGAGGGGCGGAGACGTCTTTATGGATTACATTTCCGATAGAACGTCCATGTTCTTTTTTTGCATCCTTTTCTCCGTCTTTGGGTGTCTGTTTTTCCATAACGCGGAATGCGGGGAAATCGGGCTCGACTGCTCCCTTTTTTCCGGGCTCACGACCGCGGACGCGGAGGGTGCCAGTTACGGCCCAAAGCCCATGGCCGTGTTCGGCGGTTCTCTGGCCCCTTATTACAGGTTCGGCACAAGGCTTTCCCTTTCTATGGAGGCCTGCGTGGGACACGCATTTAAATCCGGGACAGACGGCCTTTACTTTTACAACGCACATACCCTCGTTTCAGGCATGCCGCAGCTCCATTTCTATATCATACCCGGAGCAAAGATTTCCCCCGTTCTTACCGCAGGGGCGGGTATGGGAGTTTTGCTCTCGGGGTACGGGCAGGAGAACTTTGCGGTCCTCACGGCGGGCGCGGGTATTTACAGGCGGAGGGGATGGTTCAGGGGCATGCGGTTCGGTTATTCGCGTATTTTTACGCAGGAGTTTGAAAGGTACGATACATTTGACGTGCGAGGCATCATGGCCCTGTGGAGAATGCGGGATGTTTAGAATAAATATATGTCCGATAAAAAATATATGTATTTTTACCGTGATAGCAGCAGGCATTTTCCTCTCCAGCGGGTGCTCAACATGGGATAACGGGAAAAATGTGGGCTCATTCGGGCTCATCATCGGGATAGACGATTACGCGGACCCCAGGATTCCGGACCTGGACTACTGCGTGAGCGACGCGGACGGGGTATATTCGTCGCTCCTTGAGGCCGGGTGGAACGCCCTGGACATCACGGTACTTAAGAATGCCGATGCAACGAAAGCGTCCATCCTTTCGGCGGTACAGGCCATCGTACAGGAAGCATCGGCCGGTGACTACGTGCTTGTCTACTACTCGGGACACGGGAGCGCGGTATGGGATGCGAGCGGCGACGAGCTTGACGGCGTGGACGAGGTGATCGTTCCCAGGGACGCGAACCTCTACGATTCCGCGAGCTTTCTCTCGGACGACGAGCTCTACACGGTTCTGGCGGAATGCAAAACCGAAAAGGGCGTTTTCTTCTTCGATTCCTGCAACTCCGGGGGATTCATCAACAGCCCCTTTACGAGCCGTCCGGACGGCTTGCTGCGGCCGCGTTTTATCGGGGCCGGGGAGGGGACCCGTTCGGGCACGAGCGGCGACCTGGATCTCCTGAACTTTCCCGTGATATCCGCGTCCGCGGCCGACGAGGATTCGTACGAGGACCCGGCCCTGGGCCACGGCGTCTTCACCTACTACGTGCTCGAGGGATTACGGGACCTGTACGCCGATCAAGACGAAGACGGGTTCGTGACCGTGCGCGAGCTTTACGATTACGCCTCAGCCCGGGTCCGTGTCTATACCCTGTATCAGAACCCGCAGATGCGGTACACCCGCGAACTGCTCGATATACTCGTGACGCGATAGCAGGAAAGCGGGCCCTGGGGTTTTACCGTAAATACAAAAAATATTAAAAATTAAAAAGATTTTAATTGTATCTAGTGTAGAATTATATATAGTGTATCAGATAATCTTAGATGAGGAGGATTCGAGATGAAAAAGTCGTTGTTTTTCTGTGTATTATTCGCCGTGGTGATAAGTGTCGCGCTCTGGGGGTGCTCGTCGGGCGGTGGCGGCGGCGACGACGGAGGCGGTGCGGGCGCCGAGTTCGACGAAACGCTCTACTATACGAAGACGGAAATCGACGAAATGTTCGACTTGGTTTACACGAAAACCGAGGTCAACGCCATGATACCGGACACCTCGGGCGGAGAGCCCCAGAACATACCCGGCGGAGGAACGGGATTCGACTATAGGACGGACGGGTGGAGCGTGCCCGACGGCGCGTCTTCCGCGATCTTCGTGGTTCAACCAGCCGGCAACGCGCTCGATGAAACCGGCAATATAGCCGTGACCATAGGGACCGGCGCAACTACAAGCGATACTATCAGTTTTCTGGACGGGACTCACTATCAAACCGGTATTGTCAGTGTCGTGGGCATGGATACCATATACGCGTGGGCGGACACGGACGCGGGTGTGGGCAACGAGATCAAAGTGTATCCCGTTATCTGGTTTAAATAGGAATCACAACATAAAAGGCCCGGGTTTCGGCCCGGGCCTTTTTTACCAAATCCATATATTCATGAAACCCTTTAATCCGCTCTTCTTACTTGTCCTTACGCTACTCCTCGCATCCGGGTGCGCGGGCAGGGAAGAGGATTCACATACCTGGAAATCCGCGGACATAGACTTCTACCTGAACAGCCAGGCCAATCTCCTCACCGAGACCGTGGTGCGCGAGACCTTCCGGAACTGGGGGGAGCACACGCACTTCGACTTTCACTACCGGGGCAGGAACCGGGCGGGAATCAGGAAGGACGGGAAGAACACCGTCTCCTTCCTCGTGCGCTGGCCCGAGGACATACCTATCAGCAAGGTGGGGTACTGCAGAACGTGGTACGACCGGAGGGGGAGGATCGTTGAGGCGGACATCATCTTCAACATGCAGGTCGCACGGTTCACGACGCTCAGGACGAACACGCCCGACTCGTACTACCTAGAGGGCGTGCTCACCCACGAGATAGGTCACATGATCGGCCTGGACCACATAGACGATCCGTCTTCGTGCATGAAGCCGAAGTCGAGTGCTGAGGAGTCCTACCTCAGGGGTGAGATCGACCCCCTGACCCTGCGGGCCTACCGGGAGCTCTATTCGATGGAGTATTAGAGCTCGATGATCCCGCTTCTCGTGTCGGAGAAGGGCTCGCACCCGTCCGCGGTCACGGCAAAACCGTCCTCCCACCTGAAACCGTAATCCTCGCAGAAGAAGAAGGTGTCCGCCATGAAGGTCATGTTCTTTTGTAGTGCATAGTCCGATGTGGTCTCCATCCACGGCCTCTCCACCTCGATAATGCCCGTGCCGTGGCACGGCCCGTACAGGTAGTTGGGCCCGAAGCCGTTCTCTTCGAAGTAATCGATGTACTTTTTCGCCACGTCCTTCGCGACCACGCCCTCCCGTATCCACTCGTAGGTTTTGAAGTGCGCGTCGAGGCCGAACTGCACGCGCTTCTTCATTTCGTCGTCCATCTTTCCGAAAACCACGGGCCGCCCGACGGAGGAGGAATACCCGCCGTAACGCGCGCCGATACAGAGCTGAATCATCTCCCCCTTCTTTATGGTATCGTAGGTTGACCGGGCAATGGCGTTTCTCGTCTTTTTACCGCCGAAAACGTAGTTGGGAAATCCCTCGCACTCGGCCCCGCGCGCGTACAGGGCCCGGTAAACCACGCCCAGCGCCTCCTTCTCGGTCATGCCGGGCTTCATCTCCCGGAGCACGTCCTCGAGCGCGAGCTCGCTGATCCGGTGCGCCTCCTTCAGCATCCCGATCTCGGCCTCGGACTTTACGATACGCATTTCGGCGATGATGGTTTCCGCGCGCACGATCTCCCCGCGCTTTCCGATCGCGGCCATGATGCCGTCGTACACGGGCATGGGAAGTATGGTGTAATCGCCCAGGCCGAGCCGCTTTATTCCCCTGCCGTCCGAGACCTCGTCGAACACGTCGGCGAAGGTCACGACGGGAATGTCGGGGTAGTCGGGCTCCGCGGACTCGCGGTACTCGATCATCTTCCTGATTTTTTTTATCCTCGACCTGTCCCCGGCGAAGGGCTCTGCTTCAGGCCCTATAAGCAGTATGGGCTCACCCTCCCGCGGGACGATGACTCCCGCGGTCTCGAAGATGGGCCAGTGGTCGGAGAGATAGCGGACGTTCGCCTGGTCGGCCTCATTGGCGTGCACGAGATAGGCGTCGAGGTCCTCTGAAACGAGCTTCTCCTGTATTCTTTGGATTCTTTCCCTGAATTCCGAATCCGGCAGTTCGGTTTGCATGGTACCTCCTTCTCTCCGTGAGCTATCATCGATAACGCTGATTCACGCGTTTTTTCATTGGAAGTCAAACGATTTTGTTCCACGTCTCGTAAACCCGGTAAACGTTTTCGGGCCGCGCCCCGACACCGAACTCGCACTGGGCAATACACCCCCCGTCCGCCCAGAGCGTATCCTTCAGTGACCGGACCGCCCCGTCGATGTCATCTAACCTCCCGTAGGGAAGCATATGCTGCCTGTCGATCTCGCCCCAGAAGGTGAGCTTTCCCCTGAAGGGCTGAAGATTTTCCAGCCCCATGCAGAACACCTGCGAATTCACCGCGTCGAGGCCCAGCTCTATGAGGTGGGGTATGATATCGAGAATATACCCGTCCGAGTGCATGAATATTTTTTTTCCGTGGCTGTGCGCGATATCGATGTAGTCCCGATAGAGGGGCTTGAAGAGCTCGACCCAGGTATCGGGACTGATGAGGAGGGCGCTCTGCGCGCCCCAGTCGTCCATGAACCAGAGCCCGTCAACCCCGGTATTGGCCCACGTTTCGAGCATCCTGCAGTAATAGTCGTGCACCTTTTCGAGAACTTCGAACATACCCCCGGGCCGTGTGATCAGGTCGATGTAGAGCTGCTCGGTTCCGCGTATAAACTGCATACGCTCGAAGGGCCGCGCCCAGTCCGGAGCGAGCACGAAACGGTCGGTTTTTTCGCAGAAGCTGTTTATGGCGTCAACGTCGATCCGCAGGCATGCCTCGGGAGTCCGCAACAGGTCGCGGTCTTCCCAGTTCTCTTCCCTGATGAGGGGATGCTTGACCTCGCCGATGTAGCCCGAGTCTGAATTGCTGAATTTACAATTCCACACATCGAGGTAGGTGCCTGCAGCATAGGGGTCGCCCTCCGGGTCGCCTTCGCGCGTCTGGAAACCCTCGGTACTGGTAAACCAGTCTCCCTCCACGAGCACGATATCGTCGGGGAAATCGTCCTTGATTTTTCGCAGCTCGTCCGGGTAGTGGTTGTCGGCCCAGGGGAGCACCCAGAGCTGGCGCGGCACGCGTCCCGTGTTTTTAAATTCCAACGTCCTGTGTACCAGGTCTCTCGGTGTCGTCATTTTTCAGGGATGCTCCTCTAAAATATTTATCTGTTATTATTTGTGTATCACCAGGATAAATTTACCCTCCATTGAGGATAAATCCCCAAACCAACTGTCCCGGATTTTGTGTCCCTCTATTAAGTGTCCCTCAAGTAGCTGTCCCTAAATCTTGTGTCCCCTTTATGAGTATTCCGTGAAATCCGGGAAGAGTTCGCGGAGCCGTTCGTAGCTCTTTTTAAAAAGGCTGTAATGTTTTTCGCAGATCTTCATACCCGCCGGATCAGGCTCGATTTCCTCCTCGATTTTTATAAACCTGTCCGCTTCCTCCAGGGACGAAAACATCCCGACCCCGACTCCTCCGGCAATGGCCGCGCCGATGGAGGTCGCCTCCTCTATATAGTTCAGCCGCGCGATCTTCTTTCCGGTGACGTCGGCGAAGATCTGCCGCCAGAGCCCGCTCTTGGCTCCGCCGCCTATGAAGCGTATTACCGGACCACCGGCCCCCTGCTCGGCGAAGGCCTCGTCTATTATCCGCATATTGAACGCCACGCCCTCAAGCACGGCCCTGAGCATGTGGTACTTTGAGCATACCATGGATAGACCGATGAAGCACCCGCGCGCGTCGGGGTCCCAGAGCGGGCTCCTCTCTCCCATGAGGTAGGGGAGGAAGACGACGGGGCCGGAACCGGGCGGAAGGTCCGCGGCCCGATCGAGCAGGAGGTCGTACACGTCCACGCCCTTTTTTTCGGCTTCCAGCGTTTCCTCGCCGCACAGGGTGTCCTTGAACCACTTGAGCGAGCCGCCGCCGGCCTGCATCGACCCCGCGGGCATGTAGAGGTCTTTGAGGAAATGGTTGAAGGTGTTGGTACGTTTTTCCGGGTCGATGACGGGCGTGCGGCTGGCAAGCCCCATCCATGTGGAGGTCCCGAGGTAGATATAGGAATCGCCTTCCCGGACAACCCCGGCCCCGCATGTGGCGCACGGTCCGTCCCCGGCCCCGATCACCACGGGTGTTCCCTCGACGAGACCGCTTGCCGCGGCTGCTTCGCTGCGCACCGTGCCGGTTATATCGATAGACTCTATCATCTCCGGGAGCTTCTCCCGGTCGATGCCCGCGGCGTCTATCAGCTCGTCGGACCACGTATGCGCCTTAAGGTCCATGAGGTTCATGCCGGACGCGTCGGAATAATCGGTGTGGATAACACCCGTGAGCTTGGATGCGAGATAATCCTTGGCGTGTATGAACTTGAACGCCCGCTTGTAGATATCGGGCTCGTTGTCCCTGATCCACATTATCTTCGTTGCAGAGTACGAGCCGCTCAAGCGGTGTCCGGTCACTTCGTAAACGCGTTCCGGGTCTATTCTCGATCCGAAATCATCAGCCTGTTTCGTGGAGCGCAGGTCCGCCCATATAATTGAATTCCTGAGGGCCTGCCCTTCCCGGTCGACGGGAAGCGCGGCCATCATCTGTCCTGAAAAGGAAACGACCGCGATATCGGTGGGTTTAATATTCGCCTCTTCCAGAATTTTCTTTGTGGAACGGCAGAACCCTTCCCAGTAACAGGCGGGGTCCTGCTCTGCCCAGTTCGCCCGCGGGTAGATCGTTTCATAGGGGGTAAATGCGCTCCGCACGAGCTCGCCTTCCGAGCTGAAGAGCGTTGCCTTGTCCCCCGAGGTGCCGAGGTCGTGTGCAAGTATATAACGGACCATGTGCGACTCCATGCATGTGTATGAACGGCGCGGTGACCGGAGGTGCGGCCACTCGATGCCGGAAATACTATTAGGGTCTCATGAGCTTCGAGTTTTTATTTTATACCCTAGGGCAGTAATTAAACATGATATTTATTTTTATTTCAATAATTACTTAAGTTCACCGGGAATAGTGTGTCATTAATATGTGTAAGCTTCTCATTATATATATTTTCTGAAACTTGAAATTCCGTTCTATTATGCTTTCAGAGGGATATTTTCGCAAGGGTTTCATGCGAAGGTACGTTTCTAATCCCGCTCTTCAATTACGGAAAGGGGGCGGGTGATCAAGCCACGGGTTCCCGGAACGCGTCTTGACTATTGTTCTCGGGCTGAAAAACCATCTGAATCCGTTATGAACGGCTGGATATCCAGGTCCCTCAGTATGTCGGGTATCTGGTCGGGCCGTTGGGCCACCGGAACGCCCGCCTGTTCGAAGGCCCTTATCTTCGCGGCCGCCGTTCCCGACGAGCCCGAGATGATCGCTCCGGCATGCCCCATCCGCTTGCCCGGGGGCGCGGATTTCCCGGATACGAACGCCGCCACGGGGGTGCTCATGGATGCGGATATGAATTCCGCGGCCCGTTCCTCGGCCTTGCCGCCGATCTCACCGATCAGTACCACCGCGTCGGTGTCCGGGTCGTCCTCGAACATTCCGAGAAGGTCGTTGAAGCCGGTACCCACAACGGGGTCGCCGCCGATCCCTATGCAGGTGGACTGTCCGTAGCCGCCGAGCGTGAGGCTGTAAACGATCTCGTAGGTGAGGGTGCCGCTTCTCGATATGACACCCACGTTGCCGCGCCTGTGTATGCGCGCGGGCATGATCCCCACCTTGCACTTTTCCGGAGAGATGAGGCCCGGGCAGTTGGGACCGATGAGCCTGAGACCGCGCTCGCGTATGTAGTGGTAGTTCCGAACCATCTCCAGCACCGGTATGCCCTCCGTGACGCAGACAATGAGGGGAATACCCGCGTCCGCCGCTTCCCTGATCGCGTCCGTGGCGAAACGGGCGGGAACGAATATGATGGAGCAGTCCGCCCCGGTCTGGCGGAGGCATTCCGCCACTCCGTCGTATACCGGGATGCCGTTCATTACCTGGCCGCCCCGTTTCGGGGTGACCCCGCCCACCACCTTCGTACCGTAGGCGAGCATGGATGCTCCGTGGAAGGAGCCGTCATGGCCCGTGATTCCCTGCACGATCACCCTCGTATCGCTATCCACCAGAATACTCACGACGCGGCTCCTCTCTCTGTCACTGTGATCTCCCAGGGGTCAGGGGGAAATGAAAAGTCCGGGTATTACGGCCCCGCTTTCTCTCTCATTTAAAAAGGACGACCGCCTGAACTGCACTGGTCAGGCTCTCGAAAACCTCGATACCCGCGTCCCGCAGGAGGGACCTTCCCTCCTCCTCGTTCGTTCCGATGAGGCGTATCACGAGCGGGATCTCGAGCTGTATCTCCTCACGCGCCTGCAGTATGCCCCGTGCAACGTCGTCGCATCTTGTTATTCCCCCGAATATGTTGATGAGTATGCTGGTGACACGGGGATTTTTCGTGATGATGTGGAACGCGTCGAGCACCTTCTGCGGGCTCGAGCTTCCGCCCACGTCGAGAAAGTTCGCGGGCGATCCGCCACAGAGGCCGATGATGTCCATCGTGGCCATGGCCAGTCCGGCCCCGTTCACGATGCATCCGATCGTCCCGTCCATGCTGATGAACGCGAGATCCTTTTCACGGGCCTCGAGCTCATCGGGACCGTACTCCTCCCTGTTTCGCAGTTCCTCCATATCCGGGTGCCTGAATACGCCGTTTTCATCCAGAACGATCTTCGCGTCCAGGCCGATGAGCGTGCCGTCCTCTTTTTCGGCGAGCGGATTGATCTCCACGACCATGCAGTCCTTTTCAATAAACAGCGCGTACATCCTCCGGATGATTTCTTCCGCACCCTCGGAATCGCCGAATATGTCTTTGACGGCATCGCGCCACCGGGAATCCTCCAGGCCGTGCAGCGGATTGACGGAAACCGTGCGTATCTCGCCGGGTCTTGAATCCGCGAGTGTTTCGATGTCCACGCCCCCGGAACCGCTCAGTATGAGGGCGAGCATATTTTTATCCCTGTCCAGGGTAATTCCGGCGTAGTACTCCCGGCTGATTCCAACCGCTTCCGAAACGAGTATACTGCGCACTTCGATCCCCTTTATTTTCATCCCGAGGATCCGGCCCGCGTATTCTTCGGCTTCCGCGCGGGATTCAGCGACCTTGACGCCCCCGGCCTTGCCCCTGCCTCCTGTAAGCACCTGGGCCTTGATAACGCCTCTTCCTCCGAGACGGTCGAACGCGGAAAGGGCTTCCCGGACCGTGCGGACGTTTTCTTCCTCAGGTACGGGAATTCCGAAATTTTTAAAGAGTGCTTTTCCCTGGTACTCGTAAAGCTTCACCCTTCCTCCCTTTACACAGTGATACCACTATATTAAATCGGGGTTTATGCCCGGTCAAGGGCGGCCGTGGATGCTTAAAATGACGGCGTGGGATCATGGAGGTTGCAAATTGACCGGGTCGCTGTTACATTAAGAGCAATTCGCGGGCGGAGAGAAAAATACATGGAATATGATGTCGATCGTCTTCTCTCAAAAGCGAAGAAACCGCTCGAGATAGCGTCCAGGCTCCACCGGCTGTACAGGGGGAAGATCGAGACCGTGCCCCGCTGCAGGGTCCGGGACCTTCACGATTTCGATATCTGGTATACACCGGGCGTGGCGGCTCCCTGCAGGGATATTCAGGAAAATCCGATGCTCGCCTATGAGTATACGAGCAAATGGAATACCGTCGCGGTCGTATCGGACGGTACGCGTGTTCTCGGTCTCGGAAATATCGGGCCCGAAGCCGCTCTTCCCGTTATGGAGGGAAAATCACTGCTCTTCAAGTACCTGGGAGGCGTTGACGGGTTTCCGCTCTGCCTCGATACCCGGGACCCGGACCTGTTCGTTCAAACGGTTAAGCTCCTCCATCCCGCGCTCGGCGGAATCAATCTCGAGGATATAGAGCAGCCGAAGTGCTTCGGCATACTCGAGCGTCTCAGGGCCGAATGTCCGATTCCGGTCTGGCACGACGACCAGCAGGGTACGGCCGCCGTGACACTTGCAGGGCTCGTCAACGCGCTCAAGGTGGTGAACAAGCCCCTGGATTCCGTGAAAATCGTTTTTCTCGGCGCCGGAGCCGCGAACATAAGAATCGCGGACATCATATTCAAGGCGGGGGCCGATCCCGGCGGATGCGTCATGTACGATTCGAAGGGGCCGCTCGGCATTCACAGGGAGGACCTCGAACAAAATCCCCGTTGCAGTGAAAAGTGGAATATATGCAAGCGTACGAATACGGCCCGGGTAAAGGGGGCGATGCACGAAGCTCTCAGGGGGGCGGACGTTCTCATAGCCCTGTCCAAACCCGGACCGGGCACTGTCAAGGCCGAATGGCTGAGGGGTATGGCCCGGGATCCCGTGGTCTTCGCGTGCGCGAACCCGGTGCCCGAGATCTGGCCCTGGGAGGCGACGGAGGCCGGTGTCCGCATCGTGGCAACGGGCAGGGGAGACTTCCCGAACCAGGTGAACAATTCACTGGGATTTCCCGGCATATTCAGGGGGACGCTCGACGTCCGGGCTGAGACGATAACGGACGAGATGTGCATCGCGGCCGCATACGCGATTGCGGGTGCCGCCGAGGCGAAGGGACTGCGCGACGATTACATCATTCCCACCATGGACGAATGGGAGGTGTTTCCCCTGGAAGCGACGGCGGTCGGCATGAAGGCGATGGAGCAGGGTGTTGCCCGGCTGGCCATGAGCCGTGAGGAACTGTATAAACTTTCCGAGTCCATTATCCGTGACGCGCGGAAAAAAACGGCGTTGCTCATGGAAAAGGGATTCATCAAGCATATAGACGATCCCGTTTGACCGGTTGCCGCGCGCGGATTTCGATTATCCGGTAATTGAACGACGGCGGCTGACGGAATGTTTTTGGCCTGATCTTTCTAAACCCGCTGAAAATTATTAAATAAAATCCATTTCGGATTTCCAGAAGGGAGTAGCGACGGCATCCGCCATGATGAATCCAGAAAACCTACCGGTTTACCGGCATAAAGACGTAATCATAGACGCGCTGAGAGAGAACCAGGTTATCGTGGTGGAGAGCCCGACGGGCTCGGGAAAGACCACGCAGATACCGAAGATTTTATTCGATGCGGGATTCGCCGTTAACGGGATGATCGGGGTTACGCAGCCGCGAAGAATAGCGGCGGTGTCGGTTTCCTCCTTTATTGCGGCGCAGTACGGCTCGCCCGTTCCCGGAATCGTGGGCTACAAGATGCGCTTCGTCGATGAGACGGTGGGCGAAACGAAGATCGTCATCATGACGGACGGTATTCTCCTCCAGGAGATCAAGACCGATCCCTACCTCCACCTCTACGATGTAATAGTGATAGACGAGGCCCATGAACGCAGCCTCAACATAGACTTCATACTCGGTCTCGTGAAGTCCATCCTCCGCGAGCGGAAGGACCTGAAAATCGTCATCTCCTCGGCCACGATTAACGCATCGGTTTTTTCCGAGTACTTCGACGAGTGTCCCATCGTCACCATAGACGCCCGGGTGTACCCGGTCACCGTGAAGTATATGCCTCCGGAGTTCCTCCACGATTTCGAGTCTCTGAAGGAAAGAATCGAGGGTATAGTGCTCTCCATCGATAAATCGAAAGAGCCGGGTGATGTGCTCATCTTTCTATCGGGAGAGGGGCAGATCAAAGCATGCATCTCTTCTCTGGAACGGCTGGGGTCCGAATCGCTCGTTCTTCTTCCCCTCTACGGGAGGCTCTCCAGGGAGGAGCAGGAGCGCGTTTTCCTCGATTTCCCGGAAAGCCGCAAGGTGATCGTTGCCACGAACATAGCCGAAACGAGCGTCACCATTGACGGTGTCATGCATATCGTCGATCCCGGATTTGCCAAGCTCAATTTTTACAATCCGAAAAACTTCACCTCCGCGCTCGTGGAGGTTCCCATTGCAAAGGCATCGTGTAATCAGCGGAAGGGAAGGGCCGGAAGAACCGCGCCGGGTGTGTGCTACAGGCTCTATACGGAGGAGGATTACGAGGACCGGGAGCTTTTTACCAAGGAGGAGATATACAGGACGGACCTCTCGGAGGTCGTCCTTCGAATGGCGGAGCTCGGCATCAGGGACTTCGAGCGTTTCGACTTCATATCCAATCCCGGTGCCGACAAGATTCGCGGCGCGGTGGAAGCCCTGCGGCTGCTCGAAGCCATAGACGGGAAACGGGAGCTCACCGAGATCGGCAAGCTCATGGTCCGGTTTCCCATTATACCGAGACTCGCCCGCATGATCGTCGCGTCCATAAACGATTACCCGGAGGTTATGGAGGAGGTGCTCATAGCCGCGGCTTTTCTCAACGGCAGGGCCCCCTACCTCCTTCCGCAGGGGTTCGAGATGGAGGCCCGAAAGGCGCATCACGCGTTCAGGCACAAGCAGGGGGATTTCGTTTCCTACCTGAAAATCTTTCGGGCTTTCGACAGTTCGAACGACAAGGAGGGGTTCTGCGAACGCAATTACCTGGACTACAAGGGTATGCAGGAAATAAGCAATGTAAAGCGGCAGCTCGGCGAGATACTCTATGACATGGGTATCCCGGTTCAGAGCGGCGGCGGGTTCGACCGCTATCTCTGTGCGGTCTCAAAGGGGCTCGTTCAATTCGTGTGCAAGCGGAAGGGAAAGGCGACCTATTCGAGCCTGACGGCCTACGGTATAAAGATACATCCGGGCTCGGTAATGTACAGGCAGAGGCCCGAGTATATAGTGGCCGGTGAAGTCATGAGGACTTCGCAGATGTATGCCATGTCCGTCTCCCCTCTCCAGCGGGACTGGCTGAAACGGATATCTCCGGAGATCCACAGGATTTTCGTGGGAAAGGGAGCGCCCGCCAGGAAGCGGGATGACAGGGAGGATGCAGACCGCATTAGAGTCGGAAGGGAGCGTTTCGATGTGCAGATCAGGAAAAAGCGAAGGGTTGCGGTACTCCCCTATGAGAAGCTGAAAAGGGCCCTCCAGTCCGTGGATCTTTCATCACTTCCGGATTACCGGGGTATACGGGGAAGGATACTCCTCGGTAAATACGAGCTCATGAGCGATATGAACCTCAACCGTATACTGGAAGCGGCGGGCAAGCTGAACCTGGACGGGAAAATCGTGGAGCGCTGGCCCGGGGGACTGCGTTTCGATTACGAAACGCAGTCGGGTGAGATAGTCAGACACCTGCCACGGCTCATGCGGCCCTGCAGGAAAACCGGATCGAAGAACAGGCTCGGGTTCCTGACCCTGCTGACGGACGGGGAGGGTGTTTACTGGTACGGCGGATACAAGGATTTTACACAGGCCCTGGAGGAATCGGTCTCGAGCCTCGAATCCCTCATAGACGAGGATATGATAGTGCTGGGCAAGAAGGGGGAGGCCGTTCTGAACAGGGTATACAGGAGGCTGACGGCACTGCTCGAGGACTAGCCCCGCGGGGGATTTTTTCGGAGGAGATATCGTCATGAAAGAAGCGTATCTGTTTGCTGCGGATCTCGGTGCTTCGGGAGGAAAATGTTTTACGGGACGATTCGGAAAGGGGACGTTCTCCATGCGGGAGGTCCACCGGTTTTTGCATGAACCCGTGTCCTTCTATCTGCCCGATGCGGAGGGAGGTCTGACCGAAAGGACCTACTGGGACGATGTGCTTCTCTATGACAATATTATCAGGGGCCTGCGTATTTTCAGACGGGAAATCGGTCCTTCACTGGAATCGATCGGCATAGATGCGTGGGGTTCGGACGGTCAATTCGTGACACCCGACGGAGACGTGGCCGGAAAGGTCTACTGCTACCGCGATCACAGGCTCGATACCATGGTTGAAGCGATTAAGCGGGAGCTCGATCCCGGGACCATATACTCCCAATCGGGAGTACAGTTCGAGAACTACAATATCTCGAACCAGCTCTACTGGTTCATGAAGAATCGAGGACACACGCTTATACCGGGTTCGGTATTTCTCCCGACGCCTTCACTTTTTTACTTTTATCTCGGAAATGTAAAAATGGTCGACTGGTCTTGGGCTGGTGTCACACAGCTCATGGATGCGAGGACCCGTATGTGGAGCACCCCGCTCCTCGAGGGACTTGGAATACCGGAAGCCGTCATGCCCGAGATCGTCAGGCCGGGTACCGTGGTCGGTGAGCTGACGCCGCCCCTTGCAGATTCACTTAAGCTAGGCCGGGCTTCGCTTACGGCGGTCGCTTCCCATGATACCGCATGCGCTTATGCGGCGGCCCCGGTCAGTGACCCGGCCGAGGCGCTTATTATCAGCTCGGGTACCTGGTCCCTGGTCGGGAGACTCATTCCGGAGCCCATTACCACGACTGAGGCGCTGCAGGCAGGACTGAGCAACGAGGGCGGTATCGACAATATCCGTTTTCTGAAGAACTGCATGGGCACCTGGATCGTTCAGGAGTTGCGCCGGTTGTGGCGGGAGCAGGACGGGAGGGCGATGGAGTGGGAGGAGATCACGGCTCTCACCCGGAAGGCCGAGCCGTTTACCGCATTTATCGATCCCGACGACAATGCGTTCTACAACCCTGAGAACATGCAAGAGGCGATAAGAAGTTATTGCGCGCGAACCGGACAGAAACCGCCCGGAGACCGGAGTGCATTCTTGAGGGTCGTGTACGAGAGCCTCGCCCTGAAGTACAGGATGGTCAACGAGGAGATTTCCGCCCTATGCGGGAGGAAGAGCAGGGCCGTTCACATCGTGGGAGGCGGGTGCAAGAATGCCATTCTGAATCAGTGCACGGCGGACGCGACCGGTCTGCCCGTGATTGCGGGTCCGCAGGAAGCCTCTGCAGCGGGGAATTTACTGATACAGGCAGAGGCGATCGGCGTGATCGAGGATGAGGAGGACAGGGCCGCGGTTATCGAAGGATTCGGCCTTACCCGGTACGTGCCGGGAAATACGCGTGAGTGGGACAGGGCCTTCGGGGTTTTCAGGAAAATAGCTGAAAACGGATAACGGAAGAAATAATACGAGGAGGGAACGCATGGAAGAAGGACGAATTGGACTGCTGAGATCGATGTTCCAGGAAAAAGAGAAGACGGTGGTCAGCCTGGGAGGCCTTACCGCTTCCATAATCAGGTGGGACACCGGTGTTTACGGCGTGAGGCTCTCCGGAAAAGAAGGGTATGTCTCGGTTCTTCCCTTCATGGGACAGCAGATCTGGGACGCCGAAATGGGAGGACGAAGGCTCACCATGAAGTCGATGTTCGACCGGCCGAAGCCGACCGATTATTTCCTCCATACATACGGCTGTTTCATGATGCACTGCGGCGCGCTGCGAATGGGCTGCCCCGGCCCCGAGGACGATCATCAGCTTCACGGGGAACTGCCATGCGCACCGTATCAAAACGCCGAGATCATCTTCGGGAGGGATGACGCGGGAGCGTATATAGGAGTAACCGGTTCATACGACCACGACGTCGCTTTTTCATCCCACTACACCGCGCGGCCGGAGGTCATTCTGCACGAAGACTCTGCGATCCTGGACATTAATATGGCGATCGAGAACCGGGCGTCCTATCCCATGGACCTCATGTACATGTGCCATATCAACTATCTCCCCGTTGTGGGAGGCAGGATAGTACAGAGCATTCCGTGGGACAGGGAGCATATGGTCGTTCGCTCGAGCCTTCCGGAGCATACGCCCTTTACCGACGCGTTCGCCGATTTTTTAAAGCGCATCGTGGAGAATCCGAAACTGACCGAGACCATAAGGGCGGAGGACGAGTACAAACCCGAGGTCGCGATATTTATCAGGAAACCATGGGCCGATGAGGAGGGCTGGAGCCATTTCGTCCAGGTCCATCCGGACGGCACCGGTGATTACGTCGGTTACAAGCCGGATGAGCTCGACCACAGCTCGCGCTGGATAATGCGGACGGACGATCAGCAGGCCCTGGGTATCGCCCTGCCTGCGACATGCGACCCGGAGGGGTACACGGCGGAGAAGAAGAAGGGTGCGCTGAAATCGATACAGGGGAAGGATTCAGTGCGTTTTCACGTCCGTACCGGGTATCTTTCGAAACCCGCATGCGCCCGCATGAATGAGACAATAGGGAAGATGGGGAAGAGGTGACGCCGCTCTCTCCCTCTTTTGCTTTGCGTTGCGATCGGTTACAATAGAGAAACAGCAGCAGGTGCCTGATACATGTATCATCCGAGATGGATTTTTCAGCGGGAAACTATTTCATACACTAAGGAGATCCTGTGATGAGTAAGGGAGATGGTAAGAACAGACTGCAGGGGGGCGTGCCCAAAGTCGGCATACGTCCGGTTATCGACGGCAGAAGAAAGGGGGTTAGGGAATCGCTCGAGAAGCAGACGATGAACATGGCCCGTTCACTGGCGTCTCTCATCGAGAAAAAGGTGGTCCATCCGAACGGCCTCAAGGCGGAGTGTGTGATCGCGGACGCCCCCATAGGCGGTTTTGCCGAAGCGGCCCGGTGCAGGGAGAAGTTCGATCGTGCGGGGGTCGGTGTATCCATAACGACCACACCGTGCTGGTGCTACGGAGCTGAGACCATGGATATGGATCCGCTCATTCCGAAGGCCGTCTGGGGATTCAACGGTACCGAGCGTCCGGGCGCGGTCTACCTCGCGGCGACCCTCGCCGCGCACGCCCAGAAGGGATTTCCCGCTTTCGGAGTATACGGAAAGGACGTTCAGGATGCGGACGACACATCCATCCCCGAAGACGTGGAGGGGATGCTGCTTCAGTTTACCCGGTCCGCGCTCGCCGTTTCCACCATGCGGGAAAAGTCATACCTCGCTTTCGGTGGTGTTTCCATGGGTATCGCCGGTTCCATAGTCGATCCCGGGTTCCTCGAAAAATACCTCGGCATCCGTTACGAGATGGTGGATATGACCGAGTTCATCAGGAGGATCGACGAAGGGATTTACGATCCCGATGAGTTTAAAAAGGCCCTGGCCTGGGTTTCAAAAAACTGCAAGGAGGGTCCGGACCGCAACCGGGAGGACCTCAAGTTCTCGGATGAGAAGAAAAAGGCGGACTGGGAGTACGTCGTCAAGATGACGATCATCGCCCGCGACCTCATGGTGGGAAATCCAAGGCTGGAGCAGCTCGGTTTCGGCGAGGAAGCACTGGGACATAATGCTGTTGCGTCGGGATTCCAGGGACAGCGGCAGTGGACCGACCACCTTCCGAACGGCGATTTTCTCGAGACCATGCTCAACTCGTCGTTCGACTGGAACGGAACCCGCGAGCCTTTCATGGTAGCCACGGAGAACGACTACCTGAACGGGATTTCAATGCTCTTCGGTCACCTGCTCACCGGAACGTCCCAGATCTTTTCCGATGTGCGGACCTACTGGAGCCCGGAGGCGATTGCCCGCGTCACGGGGTACAAACCGGAAGGCATGGCGTCCAGCGGCGTCATTCACCTCATTAATTCCGGTTCCACGACCATGGACGGCACCGGAAGGCAGACGAGGGACGGGAAGCCGGTTATGAAGCCTTACTGGGAGATTACCGGGGAAGAAGTCAGAGCGTGCCTCGAAGCCTCCCGTTTCTGCCCCGCGAACCGTGAGTACTTCAGGGGCGGCGGGTTTTCAACGAACTTCCTCACGGTCGGCCACATGCCCGTGACCATGTGCCGGCTCAATATCGTGGACGGGCTGGGCCCGGTGCTCCAGATCGCCGAGGGATATACGGTGGACCTGCCTGAAAAACCGGCTCAGATCCTCATGGACAGGACCGATCCGGCATGGCCCACCACCTGGTTCGCACCGAACCTCACGGGGAAGGGCCCGTTCAGGGACGTCTACTCCGTGATGAACAACTGGGGCGCGAACCACGGCGCCATCAGCTACGGGCACATAGGAGGTGATCTTATCACGCTCGCCTCCATGCTCAGGATCCCGGTGTGTATGCACAATGTTCCTGAAGAGCGCGTATTCAGGCCGAAGGTATGGGGAAGCTTCGGTGATTCGGCATCGGAGGGGGCTGATTACAGGGCGTGCGCGCACTTCGGTCCGCTCTACGGATAGGCGGGCCTTATAAACCGAGGCAGGATCCTCTCAAACGCGAAAAGAGAGTGGACGCGGATTGAAGGGTCCTGCCGCCTCCGCGCCCGCGGTTGGTTAAAGGGAGAACGGTGAAGAGAACGGCAAACTGTTTACGCAAGCTCGAACGCATGACGAAGTGCCTGCACCACGAGGAGGGGGACCGCGTCCCGGTGAGTGATTTCTTCTGGGGCAGCTTTCTCGAACAGTGGCGTGAAGAGCTCGGGCTCCCGCCGGACACCGACGTCTACGCGTATTACGACCTCGACTGGTTCTGCACCATTCCGAATATGGACCCCCATGTCAAACCTTTTAAAGTTCTCGAGGAGAACGAACAAGAGGTCGTTGTGCGCACGGGGTTCGAGGCCGTTATAGAGAAGAAGTTTGCCGATCCCATGCCGCGGTTCCTCGATTTCGCCACGAACACGGTCGAGAAGATGGAGGCGTTCGTTTTCGACGATCCCGCGGACGAGCGGCGTTACACGGGCGCGGGTGGAAATCAGCTCGCTGGAGTGGGCGATTCGTTTATTTCGAACAGTGAGCCCTGGATGGATACCGTTCGAACCCGTTATCCGGATTTTCCCGTATTCGGCAGCGTATGCGAGGGACACGAGACGCTGTGGCGCATTATCGGTTCAGAGAACGTGCTTCTCTGGATCGGGCTCTACCCCGACGAGGTGGGGAGGTTCATACACCGAATAAACGAGTTCATGCTCGGGGTGGCTGAGGCGCAGATAGAGGCCGCGGATTCCATGCTCGACGGTATGGTAATCTGGGGAGACGTCGCTTACAGGAACGATATGCTCTTCTCACCGGATTACTGGAGAAAACATTTCAAGCCCGGAGTCAGGGCGATCGTCGACCTCTGCCACGCGCGCGGGCTGCCCGTGATCTACCACGGGTGCGGCAATGTGCAAAAAATATTCGAGGATTACATCGAGATCGGTGTAGACGCGTACAACCCGCTCGAGGCGAAAGCCGGTCTCGATGTGGTCGATCTTCGGAGGCGCTTCGGACACCGTATCGGGTTCTGCGGCAACATGGACGTCATGGCCTGGGCCGGGGAAACGAAGCGGGAGCTCGAGAGAACCGTCCTCTACAAGCTCAACGCGGCAAAGGGCGGCGGCTATATATTCCAGTCGGATCACTCCGTGCCTGATTCGATTTCGGGGGAGAACTACGACTATGTCGTGAAACTGGTCCGGGAGCACGGTACCTACCCGCTCGACCTCGGGAAGCACGATATCCCGGATATAACATAGGCGGTTATAACGTAGAAGATCATGCATTCCGGCGCCGCAGGATTCTTCTCAGTCTGAAGAGCAGCAGGAGGCAGATGAGGAGTACCGCGAGGGACAGGAGGAACGGTAACCGAAAGGTTCCGGTCACGTCATAGAGATACCCGCCCAGGAAGGCTCCCAAAACCTGCCCGCCTCCGTGTACGAGCGTCGCTGCGCCGAAGATTTTACCCATGTCCCCGGTACGAACCATCCCGCTCATGACCGATGCGATGAGTATTATGTATCCCATGAATGCAAGGCCGAACAAGAAAGTCGAAACGTAGAACAGCGGTTTTAGGGGAACGAGGACAAGGCCGACTGACAGCATGAGGATCGCGTTGATTATAAGCACAACCGTCGTTTTATCGCTCCTGTCCGCGAGCATTCCCCAGAACAGTCCCGCGTATATCATGTTCATTCCGAAGAGCGACCACATAACGCCCGTCGATCTCTCTGAATAACCCGTCTCCACCATGGAATAGGTACCGAAATAGGTAACATAGATGATATAGGCGAATCCCAGGAGGAAGTAGATGACGGTGAGGAGCATGAGGGGCGCGTTTCCCCGGTAAGAATCGAGAATATTCTCCTTCCTGTCTTCGGCCGGTCTTCCGAGGGCTTCACCCCCGGTTTTAAGGAAGTAGAGCGCCGCGATCAGTACGATCAGGTTGATCGCGGCCGCCACGTACCAGCTCAGTCGATAGCCGAGCGTGTCCGAAAGGCTCAGAAGGGGGGGGACCAGGTAGCCGCACAGCACGATTCCGGCGCCGGCGCCGCCCATAACGATTCCGAAGGCTTTGCCTTTACTCGCGAACCGGCTGTTCAGCATGTGGATGAGCGGTATGTAGCTGCCCGCAGCGCCCGCGCCCAGTCCTATGGAGGCCAGGAGAAGGGCGGTGTAACGGGAGAAGCTCCCGAGACAGAGGAGGGAGATCTGTACGAGGGCCACGGAGAGCTTGACCGTTCGTCCCGGGCCGATCAAGTTTGAGCATTTGCCGCTGCCGTAGGAAAACAGGAGGTACCCCGCAACGATCCCGGTACCGAGCAGACCCATACGTGTGGGACTGAATCCAAGCGTCTCCATCATGGAGGGCATGATGAGGGTGTATACGAACCTTCCGAAGGACATGGTTGTTAGTTGAATGAAAAAACCTGTAAAGAGAAGGCTTCTTTCCTTCATCGGCTACCTGTAGCGGGACATAGACTCATCTACATCACGCGTATTCCCTTCTTCCTGAAGATGACGAGGAATATGGCATGTACACATACCACGATTCCCACGACGATCGTGGACATGGCGCAGGCACTCTCCATGAACCCGTCGTCTATGAGGTTGATAATCGTGATCGAAGCGAGCTGGATCTTGGGTGACACGAGGAAGATGACGGCGCTGATCGTGACCATGCTTCGCTCGAAGAAGAAGAGGATGTTGTTCCAGAAGCTGATCCTGCTCAGCGGGAATATGATTCTTATAAAGGACTTCGAGAGGTCCGATCCCAGGGACGTGGACGCCTCGTCTATGGATTTGTCGATATTCTTCATGTTCGTCATGGTCGAGAGCATGCCGAGGGTGAAGTTCGCCACGATGATGTTGAGGATTATGATCGAAGCCTTGTAATAGAGCCAGTTGACGCGGACGAATGCGAGTATATATCCCAGACCGAGCACGAGCCCCGGTATGGCCGCGGGAAGAACGGTGATGAGGTAGAGGAGTTGGCTCCCGGCGGGTTTGCGCTTTTCCACGATATATCCCGCGAGCAGGGTAAGCCACGCGCCGAAGAAGGCGACGATCATCGAGATCCAGAAGCTTGTCCACACCACGGAGATGGATCGTCCGCGGTGGGAGAAATTGTAGTGCCGCATGCTGAATGAGGTGAGCCATTTGAGTATCTGTTTCGACTCGCCCGAGCGCCCTCCCCAGACATCGACGATCGATGTCCACAGTATGGCCCAGAAGATGATGATAATGGAGCTGATTATTATGATCGTTATCGTTGAGAAGATTGCCCGCTGGGTTTTGGTTGAAGGCCTCAGGAAAGGCCGGGCGGCACCGCTGATGAGAGCGTAATTTCGTTTGGTGAAGTAGTTGTTGAGCACGAATGCCATGACCGCCGGGATGAGGAGTATGATGCTGATGGTGGCTCCCAGGTCGAACCTCTGCATTCCCTCGACCTGTGTGTATATTTCGGTGGCCAGTACGTTGTAGTCGCCGCCTATCACGATGGGATTCCCGAAATCGGTTATGGTGAGATTGAAGCACAGGGCCGCGGCCGAGAATATACCGAATCTGGCCGACGGTATCGTTACCCTGGTGAAAACCCTGGCGGGTCCGGCGCCGAGAGACTCGGCGGCCTCGTTCAGGCGCGTGTCAACGGCCGAGAGGGTGGTGATCAGGATGAGGAGTGCGTAGGGGAAACAGTAGAAGATCTCGGAAATGATGATGCCGGTGGGCCCGTAAATATCCCACGAACCCCCGAGCCAGTTGGTGATGAGGCCGTTTCTCCCGAAGAGTGCTATCAGAGCAAGGGCCTGCACCACGGACGGGGCCATGAGCGGCAGGGAAGAGACGGCTTTATAAAAGGACTTTCCCCTGATGGTGGTCCTGGTCATTGCATAGGCAACGAAGAAGGCCATGGTGGTGGTAATGACGGTTGTCACCCCCGCCACGTAGAAGCTGTTGTAGAGGGACCTTCGAATACGGGCCTTGCCGAAGTATTCGATGTAGTTCCGGAATGTCGCCGTGCCCTCTGCCATAAAGCTCGTCTTCAGTATCTGGGCGAGGGGCAGGAGGAGGAAGGCGATGAAATAAAGTGAAATGACTCCGACTATTATGTATGCGGTAATCTGGTCCGGAAGCAGAGTTCGTACAGGCCCTACAGTGATTTTCTCGTTTTCTTTCATGGGTCACTCCTCCGCCGCATGGAAAACGAGAAAGTCTTCGGGTGGGAAGTAGAGTTTTATTCGGTCTCCCATTCGTACCATGTGCTGCTCGAAATCGGACTCAGTAATGTCCACGATAACGCGTTTTCCCGATATTACGACGAGCAGCCTTACGATGACACCCAGGAAAGTGACGACTTCAATGGTGCCGTCCTTGAGATTTATATTTTCCTTCGGGGGAGGATTATCATCACGGTCGCTGTACAGAATGATCTTCTCAGGCCTGATGGATGCGAATATCATACCCTGTGATATCCCCGACGAGTCCAGGGAATCCTTTGACAACACGAACTCGAGTTTCGTTGACCGGTCGGTGACACTGTTTTCCCGGAGCGTGCCCTCGAAGAAGTTCGAAGTTCCCACGAAGTCCGCTACGAACTTCGTAACGGGGTTTTTGTATATCTCGATGGGCAGGTCGACCTGTTCGATAAAGCCGTTGTTCATGACGATGACGCGATCCGAGATGGAGAGCGCCTCTTCCTGGTCGTGTGTCACGTATATCATGGTTATACCGAGCTCGGTCTGTACCTTCTTGATCTCGGCACGCAGGTTAACCCTGATTTTTGCATCCAGTGCGGAGAGGGGCTCGTCGAGGAGGAGTATCTGTGGATAGGTTGCCAGCGATCGGACCAGCGCAACTCTCTGCTGCTGCCCGCCCGAGAGCTCGGGCGGATACTTGTGCTTCTGGTCCGCCAGTCCCACGAGGGCAAGGAGCTCGTCAACCCGCCTGCTGATCTGCTGCTTCGGTACCTTGCGCATCTGCAGGCCGAAACCCACATTCTCCGCGACGGACATGTGGGGAAACAGTGCATAGGATTGAAACACGATGCCGAAGTTGCGCTTCTGCGGGATTACGTTATTAATGATTTCGCCGTCGTAGTATATGGTTCCGCTCGTGGGTGTTTCGAAACCGGCTATCATACGCAGGGTGGTCGTTTTTCCGCATCCGGAGGGACCGAGAAAGCAGACGAATTCACCCTCTTTGACCTCGAGGCTCATGTCCCTGACTGCGGTGATCTTATCGAACTTCTTTGTCAAATTCTGTAGGATCAGGTCCTTGGCCATCTATTCGCTCCGGAGCGTGAATTAGGATAAAAGACGGGATACGGGGCAGCTTAATGCCCCGTATCCTTATTTAACGATTATCTTAAATACTTATCCTGCCAGTTGATGAGAATATCTCCCCTGTTCGCCGCCTGCCAGGTAAAATCCATGGGTATCAGCGTGATGTTTTCAAGCTTCGGCAGGTCCGGGCGTGCCGGCGGTATACCCGGTTTGGTTACACCCACCTTCCACTTGGCGTACAGGTTCATCGCCTCGTCCGAGATGGCCCAATCGAGGAACTTTTTTCCGTTGTTTGGATGTTTTGCACCTTTCATGAGCGCATTCGCCTCGAGCTCATAGGCGCTTCCCTCGGCGGGGAGCACCATTTCGACGGGCTTCCCCTCCTTCTTGAGGTTGGCGATGACAAAGGCGAATGACGCCCCGATGACGTACTCCCCGGCTGCCGCATATTTTGCGGGACGGGACCCGCTCTTGATGTACTGGCCCATGTTCTTGTCAAGCTCATCGAGAAAAGCCCATCCTTCGTTATCGGCAACGGTCTTGTTCTTGTAATCCTTGTCCCAGGATTCCAGGATACCCGCCACCTGAAGGAATCCCGTTCCAGAGCTGGCAGGGTTGGGCATGATCAGATGGCCCTCGTACACGGGATTGGTAAGGTCCTGCCAGGAAGTGGGCATGGGGAGGTTGTACTCCTTCAGCTTCTCGGTGTTTACGCAGAAAGCCGCCAGGTACAGGTCGATGGCGTACCAGTAATCGTTGGGGTCCTTGAAATGCGCAGGGATCATTTCGCCGTCGGCAGGTACATAGGGTACAAAAAAGCCTCGATCCGTGAAATCCATGAGGTAGGTGACCGCCCAACCGTACACCACGTCGGCCTGCGGATTCTGCCTCTCAGCCAGAAGCTTGGCCCCGACCACACCGGTCGAGAAGCGCGTCCAGCTTATATCAAGACCGGTGGCCGCTTCCGCCGCGCTGATATACTCCTCCGTTTCATCGGTCTCGAGAGAAGTATAGACGATGAGCTCGTTGCCCTCATCGACCGCGGGCTCCTCCTTCTCCCCCTCCGCGAACAGGGCACAGGGGAGCAGAAACAGTGCGAGCACTGTTAAAACAAAAGCTTTCTTCATTGCGATCCTCCTTCATTTATGGATGCGATTTAATTTTAAAAATATTTATTTATTTTACCACCTCCTCCCGGATAATTCTTATTAATATATAGTTAATTAAGCGTTAATATTATGTTAATAATACGGTGCTTGCAAGCAAAATATTGAAGAACTATTTTATGGGCCTGTTTACCGATGTAAATTCAGAGATACCAATAAAACCCACTATCTCTGAAGGAGGATAACCGTGGCATTCATCATCCATAAGAAAGAGAAGCATATCGTTCAGATGATAAGAAAGCACGTGCATACCGTGGTCGAAACCGTTTACCTGGTCTGCCGGGCCCTCGACCTGCTCATGGAAGGAAAACAGGCGGAATGCGTGGAGGTTACGAAGAAGATACACAAAAAGGAGCATGAGGCGGACATCATACAGCGGGACATCGACAAGGAGATGTTCGGCGGCGCATTTATGCCCTCTATCCGCGAGACCCTCTTTATTGCCGTAGATACGGTGGACAAGGTCGCCAACCGCGCGGAAAAGCTGGGCGATTTTCTCACGCTCATAGGACCCGATATACCGGAAGAGATTCGGGAAGATGTCGGGAAGATATGCGAGCTCACCCGCAAATGCGCGGACAGTATGGAGGATGCTGTTGTCAGCCTTTTCGAGGATATCAAGAATGTGGACAAGGACACCGTACAGATCGAGGAGTACGAGGCAAAGGTCGACAAGCTCGCGTGGAGAGTGCTCGAGACCGTATTCAAGAAGCTTGAGATCGAAAAATTTTCACACCGGATGATGCTGCGGGAGATGATCATACATCTGAGCTCGATCAGCAACAAGATGGAGGACGCATCTGACCGCATCGACATCATCGGGCTTCGTTTGAAGATATAGCCGTACCTATCTTATAGTGTGCCTGGTAGTTTTTTATGTTTCGACTTCTTTCCGGTGTTTACCTGGGCTGGGGGCTCGGGGCCAATGACGCGGCCAATATCTTCGGTACCGCGGTGGCCACCCGGGTCGTACCGTACAGGAGGGCGGTTATCCTGACGAGCCTTTTCGTGCTCGCCGGTGCCCTTGTACAGGGTTCGCGGGGCATGCACACCATCGGCGCGCTCGCCGATATGGACGTAAACACGGCCTTCATCTCCGCGCTCGCCGCTGCCATTACCATAAACGTTCTTACCCTTTTTTCAATACCCGTATCAACGTCCCAGGCGATCGTGGGCGCCATACTTGCCGTGGGTCTTATCGGGACCGGGATTCAGATAGACATTCTTGTCAAGGTGCTCATCTCATGGATAACGAGCCCCTTTGCCGCGGTTTTTATTTCCTACATGCTCTACCGTGTACTTGGCTCTTTCATCGAGGACAGGATCAGTGGCGTACGTGTGTGGTCGTTGGTCATGAAGAGCGGATATTACCTCGCCGGCATATACGGCGCCTACGCGCTCGGCGCGAACAACGTGGCGAACACCACCGCGGTTTTCATGGATGCGGGCATGGTCGGTCCCTTTCAGGCCGCACTCATCGGAGGAATGGCCATCGGCATCGGGGCGCTCACCTACAGCAGACGGGTGATGCGCACCGTGGGGAGGAATATAACCCGTCTGAGCGAGTTCGGAGGGCTCATCGCCGTTCTCGGCCAGGACATCACGATACATTTCTTTTCCTGGGTGGGAGTTCCCGTCTCCACCTCCCAGGCCATCGTCGGAGCGGTCATGGGCGTGGGACTCGTCAAGTCGGGCAGGGCCGTCAACTACAGGGTCGTCACCCGCATACTGCTCGGATGGCTGTGCACGCCCACGGCCGCCTTTATTCTCGCCTTCGCGCTGCTCAAGCTCTACAGCCTGCTCTTCTAGGGCAGTATTTATTTTCAGCAAAGACTTATTCGTTTCTATGATTTTTCCCTTCCGTCTAATATGCTCGGATAGCGAACCTCTTCGCGGTGGTATTCGCAGAGGGATGACCAATGGTGTCGGGCGTATAGAATACAAAAAAACGTAAACCGTGAAAAATTAATATAAGTAAATTAATTGTTTTTA
>Ga0272442_10001401_pt1 | contig 36813 bp, 33 predicted proteins | sample SSMForm2O_FD_200262 | JGI IMG/M metagenome (GOLD analysis project Ga0272442, IMG submission 200262) | Marine sediment archaeal communities from Little Sippewissett salt marsh, Falmouth, MA, United States - SSM-Form-2O | ecosystem: Environmental > Aquatic > Marine > Wetlands > Sediment ... | reverse complement strand
GTATAAAAATCCACATTCACTGATTCGACATTGGATGGCGGGCTCTCTATGCCTTCCGTACTGACAGCGGTCACCTGAAAATAATGCCGGGTTTGATTTTTCAGAGAGCGGATTTCAAACAGAGGCGCTTCAGAGGCAGCCATGAGAGTAGTGGGTGGATCTGATAAACCGTGATATACATTATAATGGTCCACCTGTGTGTCTCCGAATTTGTTCATTCCCAGGATGACTTTTTCATTGTCTGTTTCCAAAAACAGATCGGGAACCGCAGCAACCCCCTCCCATTCAAACCGGTGGATTCGATAGCTGGTAAGGGCCGGATTGGTCATTTCCTGAAGCAATTCATCCTCGGGTGATAATTCACATGCATAATAATGGGGGGGGAATCCACAGGCATCGATCAACCGGTTGCCATTGGGCAATATCTGGACGCTGCCCATCATTTCCGTATATATGCCGTCCGGAGGAAACGTGTATTCCCACACTTTTTCGGCCGTCATATTATCCGGGTCGATTTTGTATTCAACGGCACGTGAATACTGGGGATCGCGGCTGTTTCCATTATCAAACAGTGTGTAATGGTTCTGTTTTCCCGGCACCATGCGAAAGTGATGCTGATAGCTGATGGGAACGGACTCGTTGATGAATTTGAATTGATTGTTCACACCTCCCAGGCGCCAGATGAATTCTCCGGTTTCCCGGTCGATCTTGGAAACCTCGCATTGACATTTTTGGGAAATCAGCAGATGGCCGTCATAATCGAATGCAATGGAATTCAGATGCGAATAATCCACAGTGCCTGAATAAAGATTTTCATAAATGGCATCTTCGACATTCACCCAATCCAGTGTCCGCCATTGCCAAATCACTTCTTTATGGGTGTCCAGTTCCTGAAGGGCACATGCAACAACGGGCGTTGTTTCGCGGCCGCCGGGGATTTTATCACTGAGGTCCACGGTTGCTTTCTTAACACCAGTGAGAAAGGCATGCCCGTTGGACAGCAGGAGAAAATCATGATTATCGGCTCTGTATCCATTTCCGCATTGAAACGTGTCTATAATTGCATATTGATGGTCGAAAGTCACATATTTGGCGTCTTCATTAAAGAAGGCGGAAAGCACGCCTGTCTCTTGTGATTTGAAATCGGCAGTATAATACGAATTGCCGCATTTGAAAAAATAAGGGGAGCCGTCATTGTTCAGAATCAGTAAATAGGGACGGCTTATTTTTGTATCCAGAAAAGTTGTACTGATAAATAATTTTCCCGGAGCGGTCTCGTCGTAATTGTGAAAAGTAAATGGCGGAAAGTTATTGGGCACAGCAACGCCGTTGATGATGCGCGGAGCGCGGACAGGCCGGGTATGATTTTGGTCCTGCGAATAACTTTCCAATTGTTGGTTTGCTTCTGCAGTATGTTTATAAACGGATTCTTCAACTTCAGGCGCCACCTGAAATGAGTAGCGCATATTCTGTTCTCCCCACAGGCTTGTCTTGAGCTGTACATTCACTCTCTCTCCTGCCTGGAATGGTTGATCGGGTCGAAAAATGGATGTATTCGGATCATCCGATGAGAGTACTTTTCCCGTATGAAAGCCGCTTTTGCATCCGGTTATCTCAAAGAATCGAGGTGCCGATAATATCGTTCGAATTTTTTCAGGCGGTGCTTTCACGATGAGTGTGGTTTTTCGGGAAATCCATTGACTGTTCGGAAGGGGAAAAATATAGGTAATTGTCTCCTGATTTGCCCATCCTTTTGACAGCGTAATGAAAAAAATGAAGAGTACGGTCTTCAGCCGTATGCTGTGAGCCATTTCTGTTTTCTCCTTGAAATTAAAGATGAAATAAATGATAAACAAAATAAAGAAAAAATACCAATAAAATCGTCCGGATGGATGAATCCGAACCAAAAAAAGGATTGTCGGATTCGGAACCGCTTTTTTGGGGGCAGCCTGTTTTATTCTTGAGAAAATTTTGAGATATTGTTTGATGGGAAATCAAACAGCAGGGGCCGTTATCAGTGAATCATTTGAAACGGAAGGGTCTGATTTGAAATTTTATAAACAAATTCAATAGACGGATTGATTTTTTTTTGTCTTAGGGTAATGAGTTGAAATAACCCCATAGAAACAGGAATAAAACGACAGTCACGATAATTTTCGTTTTTTGAGTAAAAAGGTCACTTTGCCATAGCAATATTAATCCCAACGGCCAAAATAAGATGGTTATCCATATAATGGCCGCTTTAGACCGATACCAGGGTAAGGAGACAGCGACGGGTTGAGAGCCTTGAGATGCCTGGTTCTGGCTGGACTGGATAACGTCATTGATTTTTATTTCTCCTTTTGCGAAGATAAACGGAATATTAAAATTATATTGAATATCATAGGTTTCGCCGCTTCGGAGTTCTATATCCAGAGCATTGGCACCGGCTTCAGACAGAAAAATATAATAGAAATAAATCTTAATTCGATGTTTTCCCGGACTGAGATTGAAGAATTGAGATTGATTCCATTTTCCCTGATGCTTTTCGCCATCTATCTCGAATGTTGGCCGAGTAAAAAATAAAAGCCACATCAGTGGAAAAAATTGAGCCTTTATCTGCACACCGGTGTTCGGAGAGTCGACAGGCTTTTTTTGATTGTTCTTTGAATTTACGGATATTGCTTGATCCTTTTCACCTGATCGAAGTTGTAAGACACCGCCGCAAACATAGCATTTATTACCATACTCCTGCAATCGCTTGCATGATTGACAATATTTCATCACGTGGGTGGCGGGTTTTTGAATGAGAGGAACAGTGGACTCGGATTTATTTTTTAGTCGCACAGTGATTTTTGTCTGGCAATGTTTACACCGTCCTGTCCGGCCTTCAGGAGGAATCGCAGATGCTTTTATTTTATATTGGGCCCCGCAACGAGGACATGTGACGCGTACATATTTGACTTCCTGCATCAATCGCCTCCCAGAAGCCTTAATTTGTGTTTACAAATGAATAATCCGGAATCGAACAGTCGTCGCAGCAATAATAATTTTAAAATAAATAAATTATTTGAGAAATCAAATAAGCAACACGGATATTTTCAATTCAGACAGTAAAATTGTCAGAGTCATGTAATTCAATGTCAAGCGCAGGTTCTCTGCTCAATGGAAGATGCGTTTGCCCGTTTTGGCACCCATAATCCCAGTTCTCTTTCCCGAGCCAGATTGATATCCAACGCAGCCAGCGCTTCTTCTACTTTGATTTTTTCGATTCCAAATGTTTCCTGAATGGCTGTGTGATATTCATGTTTAATATTTCGGTTCTTTTTTGCATCGAACGTTGTTTCACGCATGTAAGTTTTATGTACATAAACCATGCGCCCTTTTTCGACCTTGGTCAGCAACAGTCCGTGCATTGAATTCCAATAGTAAGAATCCAGCCAAAAGCGAAGAAATGCATCCCGGTTGCAGATTGTATCCCGAAAACGGTAGCGCCACTTTGTCTGAGTTTTATTGAATGTATATAGATGATAGGAGTCATCAGAAACATGATAGATGACTTCTACTCCGGATATTTCTGAATGAAAAATACGCGGTTTTTTGACATTTAAATGCATGGGTTGATTTAAAAGATAGCCAGGATCGACTAAATATTTGTCATTCTTCCAGATCACGATCAAAGCGCAATGGGAATTGGGTTTCCATTTCATGTCAGCCATAATTGGATAGCAGATAAATCCCAGTCGAGTAAGAATTGTTTCCAAAGTAAAAGTCAGTGAAAAGCAGGTGCCCCCAAAATGGAAATGTTCGTGGTCTTCCATGACTTCTTCGGGCAATCGGATTTTTTCTATCCAATCCATTTGTGCTTTATGTTTAATTATTTTACTGAGATTTTCATAAGGCAACCGAGAGTAATAGAGCAGGATTTCACTTAGGAATTCAAGATCCGGGGATTTCTTTAATATTTGAAAATGTTTTAAAAACAGATCCGCGCTTCGAAAATAGCTCTCCGGATTCAGGACATTGGATGCAATCATCCTTTTATGGATACTTTGCAGTTGTGAGTAAAGCTGTTTGTTTTTTTTATTTGCGGTCGCATCACTCATTTTTTTCAAGCGATTCATTTTGGACAAGCGTTATTACCTTGACCATCTCTATGAGTTTTTGATGAATTTGATTAGGAGAGAGCACCCAGTCGACACTGCCGGTGATAATGGCTTCTTTGGGCATACCGAAAATAATGCTCGATTTTTCGTCTTGAGCAATTGTATTCCCGCCGATCGACTTGATATGGCGAATGCCATCTGCACCATCCCGTCCCATTCCTGTTAATACAATACCGATATGTTGGTATCCCGACTCCCGGACGAGAGACATCATCGTGACATCTACGGCTGGGCAGACATAATTAACCCGATTTCCCTGGACCAGCCGGAGCAACCGGTTCCGCGTGATTTTTGCATGAAATCCACTTGGAATGAGATAGACCGATCCTGGTTTTAACGGTTCATTGTCATTGGCAAGATGAACATCCATGGGTGTACAGCTATCTAAAGAGTGAGCGATGGAGTCGTTGATAAACATCGGCATATGCTGAACAATAACAATGCTGCAATTTAAAACAGGCAGGTCAGTAAAAATTGATTTTAAAATGCGCGGTCCACCGGCCGATGCTCCAATAACAACAATGATTCTATTGTTCATAGATCCCCCACAAGCGCTGATCAGGAGAAATGGAATACGGTTTCAGAAAATTATTGGGAAACACAGTCATAGTTGCGATTTTCATGTGTTGTTTTTTAATCGTCTTTTTTAATTGAAGGCAGATAGTCGATATATTCAGTAACAATATCGATCAACTGCTGGGCGGCAAAAGGTTTGGTAATATAATCCAGAATATATTCCTTCAACTGATCCATTCTTTTATCAGGGATCTCTTTGGCTGTCAGCATGCAGATAATATTCCCTTTAGCAAATCCTTGATCAACAATTGATTGAATGGTATCCCATCCATCCATCTCCGGCATGATCACATCCATTAATATTAAACCGTGGAATCCCTGTTTTAAAGATTCCAGACAGGCTGTTCCAGTATCGACTGGCATCACATTAAATCCGGCTGATTCGAGGATACGTTTGACTGTCCTTAAAACAGCAGGATCGTCATCTACGACCATGACCTTTTTTTCCATAACGGTTTCCTTGAAATGGGATTGTTTTATTTCCAACTTTTAAAATTCAGGTGAACAATGATTCTCATTAATTAAAATAGTTGAGAATGGATTAACGCGATAAACGTCTTTTTGCTTTTTTGGGTGTCCTGCCAAAAATAGGTCTGATCTCAATATGCCGTTCAGCACCTTCACCGTAACTTTCTGTATGGATGCCTCCGCGCTCTTTGAGATAATCATGAATGACAAAACGTTCATACGCACCCATCGGAGGAAGCGCTTCAGCCTCTCCCTTCATGAGAACTTCCTGGGCTTTCTGTTCTGCAAACCGGCGTAATTGTCCGATCGGAAAAATTTTTAATATATACTCTTCGTCTTTTCGATATGTTTTGGCTTTATATTCCCGTGTTTTTTCGAAGTGCTGGTGCACCTGTTTACGTTGAAAAGCATTCAACCCTGGAATTTCATAAGACTCGATGTTTCCTGCCATCGAAGATTCTGTTTCTGATATCACCCTTTTCACTTTTTCATCCATTTTAGGATGGCGAACACGGAATGGACGGTTTTTGTCTTTGTGTGGTCTTTTTTCTCGATTTTCATTTTGCACGCTTGACACCTCTTATCATATTCAGTATATAAAAAACTTTAAGACAACATAATCAAGTAAGTTTGAGGACAATTTAACATAAGGATATGATTAAAAATGGTGCATTCATACACGGTTCCATACATATCAATCCTTATTTTATACGCGACGTCTAAATTCTGCAATGAGCATGCCAGTTATAATCAAAGCTCCACCAATATAACCGGAAATATCAAGACGCTCTTGAAGCAAAACTGCGGCAAACAGTGCTGCAAAAACAGGTTCTGATGTATAGATTATTGAGGCTGCTGTAGCAGATGTTTTCGGTTGCCAGTAGGTTTGCAGGCTGAATCCCAGTGCGGTACAAAAAAATGCCACAAATCCAAGACTCGCCAGCATTGACCGTGCCGGACGGAAAAAATGCTGCTCAGACAAGATACAGGTTCCTGTAGACAATAGAGCCGTTATACAGATCATTATAAATGCCATGACAAGAGCTTCATTTTTTCGAACCAGCAGTTCGATATATACAATCTCAAATGAAAAACTGAGAGCACAGATTAAAGTTAAAAGATCGCCTTTATTAAATCCCCTTGTTTGTGGTTGAGTTAAGCAATAGAGACCCACCAGCGCAACAAGGGCGCCGGTCAATGCAGGCCATTTCGGAAGTCGTTTTTCTATGATAATCACCAAAATTGGTACGATAACGACTGCCATGCCTGTAATAAAGCCGGAATTGGATGCTGTAGTAAATTTCAGGCCCAATGTTTGGAAAAGCATCCCCAGAAACATAAAAAGACCGAGTACACTCCCTCGTAGGAGCCGGTCTCTGTTCAAATTGATATGATGTGCCCTTAAAATAGGCAACAGAATAAGTGCGCCTATCCAAAATCGAATTGCCAGAAACAAAATCGGACTGATATTTTTCAACGCAATTTTAACCAGGGGGAAACTCATTCCCCAAGCGATACATATGCTCAATAGCCAGAGATCGGCACGAAGAGAATAACGAAATTCAGTTTGATTTTTCAAATGCGTTGAATTATAATATTTAACTAAAAATCTTAATCATTATTATAGGGAAATTAAGCGTTATTTGCAAGTAAATTATATGCATCGCGAGTTTTGCTTGTTTTCATAGGTTGCTTTAATAATGTAGACAATCTAAATTGTTGCATCTGCGGTGATTACATTCTGAATCGTCTTGACTTTTATAACCTGTATCATTATATTTTTTGTTACTAATATCAATATTGCTTGTAACAATAATTTTAAGGCCACGGTCATTGGAGAATTTTAATTCATGTCTGCGCATATTCAAAATACGCAATTGAAACATCAATATGGATTCTATGATTAATCAGAGTGGGTGCGATTCAATTTAATATTCAAGAGTTTAGCCCACATTTCAACGGTGGGCTTTTTTAATCGATAAGCAGGGGAATTTGTATGACGACATCCTTGGAGGAACTCCGCAAAGAAATCCATGATATTGATGCAGATCTGGTTCAGATTTTTTGCCGCCGTATGCAATTGGCTGCGGAAATTGGAAAAATCAAGAGTATCACGGGCCAGCCGATCATTGATCGTGAGCGAGAGGAAGAAGTAATAAAATGTATTCAGGCACAGCCACATCATCCGGTTGAGGATAAAGTATTGGAAGATTTTTTCCGGCTGGTCATTTTGTTGGCGCGGGAAGAGCAATTCAAACGTTACGCACAGGAAGAAGAGGCTAAATAATGATTGTTGTCATGAAAGAAGGAGCCACTGATGCTCAAATAAAGACAGTTACAAGTAAGTTGAATGATTTAGGATATGATGTTCACCCGGATCGTGGAGTGAATCAGATTATTATTGGCGTGGTTGGTGACACCAGAAGCCTGGATCCCAGAATTTTAGAAATACTGGATGGTGTGACCGAAGTTTTACGTGTGACAGAACCTTACAAACTGGCAAGCCGTTCATTCAAACCGTCGGATACTGTTATCGAGATTCAAGGCGTTCGCATTGGCGGTCCTGAAGTGGTTATCATTGCCGGTCCGTGCTCAGTGGAGAGCGAATCTCAAATTCATGAGATTGCTGCCACTGTTCGTAAAACCGGCGGAAAAATATTACGTGGAGGTGCATTTAAACCCAGAACTTCACCATACAGTTTTCAGGGCTTGGGTGTGGAAGGACTTAAAATCATGAATGATGCGGCAAAGGCCAACCATCTTGTGACCGTATCAGAAGTGATGGAAATTTCTCAAATTGAATTTATGGAGCAGTATGTAGACATTATTCAGGTCGGCGCCAGAAATATGCAAAATTATTCGCTGTTGAAGGAGCTTGGACATATACAAAAACCGGTTGTCCTGAAGCGTGGTCTGTCCGCTCGTATTGAAGAAATGCTTATGGCCGCTGAGTATGTATTGAGTGGTGGTAATTCTCAAGTGATTTTCTGTGAGCGGGGTATCCGTACATTTGAAACCTATACAAGAAACACCATGGATATATCAGCGATTCCTGTAGTGAAAAAACGGAGTCATTTGCCTATTATTGCAGATCCGAGTCATGGCATCGGTATTCGGGACAAAATCATTCCTATGGCCAGGGCTGCTATTGCTGCCGGAGCAGACGGTCTTATGATTGAAGTTCACAATGAACCGGACAAAGCCCTTTCAGACGGTGCCCAGTCGTTATATCCGGAGCAATTGGCACAATTGGTCCCTGAGCTTCGGGCCATCGCTGCAGTGATTGGACGGACCATTGAGTAGGAGGCGTGAATTTTCGTAAGCGATCATGAATATTTTTCAATTTAAGGTTGTCTGACGAATGATCCCAGATATTCACGATAAAATTTTTGCGAATTGTATCAGAGTCTGATACTTTTCAGAATTCAATGATTCTGTTATAATACAGGAAGAGGAGATCAAGAGCAATCAATTGTGTTATTTGAAATGAAAAACCATGATCCTTGAATCCATATTTAAAAATATTGCCATCTTCGGTGTCGGCCTGATTGGAGGATCGATGGGGCTGGCCATCAAGCGGAAACAGCCGGATACCACTATTACCGGTATTTCCAGTCCAGGGGCATTGGAGGGAGCATTAGCGGTTGGTGCGATTGATAAAGCAGTCAGGAAAGACCGTTTCGAGCAGGGGATTGTAAACGCAGACCTGGTCATATTATGCAATCCGATTCAGGAAATTATTCAGCGACTTCCTGAGGTTGCAGCAACTGTGAAACCGGGCGCTTTGATAACAGATGCAGGAAGCACAAAACGACAAATTTTTGAAAAAGCAAAATCCTGTATGGAATCCGATCGCTACTTTATCGGTGGGCATCCCATGGCTGGAAGCGAATCCCGTGGCGTTCAGGCGGCAGATGCACTGCTTTTTGAAAATGCAGTTTATGTGTTAACACCACTTGAAAACACACCTGAAGAAATTCAAAAAAAGATGATTTCTCTTGTGGAATGTATTGGTGCAAAGGCCATTGTTATTCCTCCGGATCTTCATGACATGATTGCTGCGGCTGTCAGTCATGTGCCGCAGCTTTTGGCAGTGACCCTGATGAATCTTATATCTAAACCGGGCAAATCTTCGCTGCATTTAAAATTGGCCGCTGGCGGATTTCGTGATATGACCCGTATTGCATCCAGTCCTTACGATATCTGGGAAGACATATTTACCACCAATCAGCAGGCGATTCTTGATACGCTGGGCGAGTTTATCAAAGATCTTCAGCAGGTTAAATCAAAAATAAAAATCCCTGATTTGAGTGCAGACTTTGATCAAGCCAATAAGCAAAGACTTAGCATTCCCCGGGATACTAAGGGATTCATCCGCCCGCATTTCGATTTGCTGATTCGCGTGGAAGACAAACCCGGAATTATTGCAACACTGTCTACAGCCCTTACGGATGCGGAAATCAATATCAAGGATATCGAGGTTTTAAAAGTCAGGGAAGGTGATGCCGGCACGATTCGGCTTTCTTTTGAAACTCCGCGGGCAAGAAAACAAGCTCAGTCTATTTTTAAAGTCATTGGTTTTGATTCCCGATTGGTTAAATAAATCGTTGTATCTATCCAACTGAAAATTGGTATCAGAGGACACTGGGTTTAAAAATGACCATTTATTTGTTAATAAGGGTTGACTCGTGATTCAAACCATCAAATCTGCCAAATCATTTCATGGGACAGTTACAGTTCCTGGTGACAAATCCATTTCGCACCGGGCGTTAATGTTTGGGGCCATCGCCAGGGGTGAGACAATCATTACCAATCTTGCACCGGGTAAAGACGTGCAAAGCACCCGTCATTGCATAGAGCAGCTGGGCATTAAGGTTCAAACTGATAAAAAAAACCTCCATGTGCATGGAGCCGGATTGAAAAGATTCCGCCCCTCTGACAAGGCGCTGAGCGCAGGGAATTCAGGCACGACTATGCGACTGATTTCCGGTATTCTGGCGGCGCAGCCGTTTACCTCCACACTGACTGGTGATGCATCCCTTTCCAGACGGCCAATGGATCGGATTATTAAGCCGCTTTCTCAAATGGGTGCCAATATCCAAGCGGGGCCGGGCGGAACTGCCCCCTTGAAAATTCTTGGTAAAAAACTGCATCCGATTCATTATCATTCTCCTGTGGCAAGCGCTCAGGTTAAATCCTGTGTATTGCTGGCGGGCCTGCATACAGAGGGCGTGACTTCGGTAACGGAACCTGCTCTTTCGCGGGATCATTCTGAACGTCTGCTGCAGGCTTTCGGTGTACCCATCACACGGAATGATCTTACAGTTGCTGTCGAAGGTCCAGCCAGACTGCAAGGGATTTCGATATTGGTACCGGGGGATATATCTGCTGCGGCCTTTTGGATGGTTGCCGCTTGTCTGTTGCCAAATTCGAGTATCATTATTCAAGATGTTGGAATCAATCCAACACGAACCGGTATTTTATCTTCGCTTGAACAGATGGGATGCGAGATTAATATAAATAATGAACGGGTGACGGGAGGTGAACCGGTTGCAGATCTGATGATCCGGTCCAGTCGACTCAGGGGATCAGTCATTGAAGGCAATATGATTCCCCAGCTTGTCGATGAAATTCCGATACTAGCTGTTGCAGCTTTGTTTGCAGATGGAGTCACACACATTAAGGACGCCAAGGAATTACGTGTGAAAGAAACGGATCGTATTGCCGCGCTGGAAAAAAATATCCGATTGATGGGCGGCGAAATCGAGACTTTTAATGATGGATTTACAATAAAAGGTCCTCAAAAACTCAAAGGCGCAGTTTTGAACAGTTTTGGCGATCATCGTATCGCCATGGCATTTGCAGTCGCCGGTCTTTTTGCCGATGGGGAAACCGTCATTCAGAATGCCGAATGCGCTGAAATTTCTTATCCCGGTTTTTATCATGATTTAAGGATGTTATCGTATGTTTAAAATCGGTTTAAAAACGTTTTGCGTTATTGGCCATCCGATCGGCCATACACTTTCTCCGGCGATTCATCAGACGGTTTATGAAGCCCTAGGGATGGATTTCAAATATACGGCGGTTCATGTATTGCCGGAAAATTTATCCGATTTTGTTGCTGAAGTCCACAAAACGGAATGCCCCGGCTTCAATGTGACGATTCCGTACAAGGAAGCAATCATTCCGTTTCTGGATGACGTACATCCTTCAGCCACTCATATAGGTGCTGTGAATACAGTCAAACAGGAAAACGGTGCATTAAAGGGATTTAATACTGATGTATTTGGCATGATGGAAGCGCTAAAACGGGGTGGATGGACACCCAAAGGCAAAGTGATCTGTCTGGGAGCCGGGGGCGCTGCCAGGGCGGCTGTCGAAGCAATGAATTTGATGGGCGTAAAAGCATTGATCCTGTTTGACGTTATTCAAGAAAGGGTTCACAATCTGGTTTGTGATTTTCAAAGGCAGCTTTCGATGGATATCATCGAAGGAGATATCAAGACAGATCTGATCCGGTATTTACCTGAGGTGAATTTGCTGATCAACGCGACACCTGTGGGTATGTGGCCGAATTCAGACCGATCTCCTGTCAGTGGACTGGATCGAATTGCTTCCGGAGCCACGGTATTTGATCTTGTTTACAAACCATTGAAAACCAGACTGATGCGTGAAGCAGAGCAGCAGGGATGTAAAATTATTTCGGGTTTAGGCATGCTTATCGCCCAAGCACTGGCTGCCGATGAGATCTGGTTCAATCAGAAAATGCCAGAAGGAATATTTGAAGGGATTCAAGAAAAATTAAGGAGCCAATTTGAGATCATGCAGGATTGAGTCTGTTAGAAATAAACAATATCAGTGAACCTTATTTTAAATGATAGTTGAAAAAATGAATTTCAATGAAACATATCAACGTTTGATACGGGGATATTCCATAGAAAATCTTAATAAAATATCATCAGCGCTTATTCGGGCATATCGTGATAAAGACGATCATTTTATATATGATTTATCCAGACGTTTGAACAGGCAAATTGGCAATCAAAAGATCAATCAAATATTTTTCAGTTTGATCATGCAGTATCATCCTGATCGGCATCAATATTTTTTGGATCAAATGCATAAATCTTTTCATAAGGGAGAAACGAAGAAACTTCAAGAATTCGCCTCGATTTTTCAAATCCTTAAATGGATCGGCGAAAGGGAAAACCGAATCGGAAAAGAGAACACATTCTCAGTCAATTTCTCGCGAGAAGATAACAGAAATCCGGTTTATCCTGAAGATGCCAAATTAGCGCCGTTATTTTGGAAGGAATCCGAACCGGTTTTACGCGATTTTGTTTCAGCATTGAGACACAAGGAATACGGCAACCTGAATGTGGTTTATACACTGAATGATCTTGAAAATACAGAAGGTGATCTGGAACTTTCTGGTTACAACATTTCAGATTTATCGGGACTGGAGTATTGTCAAAATTTAACCGGATTGGATCTGTCTGACAATCGTATTCATGATATTTCTGCCTTGAGTGAGCTGTTCCGTTTACAAGAAGTCGATTTGTCGATGAATCAGATAACACAATTGGATGCTTTGTCCAATTTGCATGATTTAAAGATCCTGGATATCTCTTTCAATCATATTGAGGAGTTATCTCCTTTGGCGAATTTAAATCAATTGGAATTTGTCAATGCTGTTGATAATCCGATATCTCCAGATCAGTTGGACACTTTACAGAAAAAAGGAGTCATCGTCGTATTCTCATGAGAATTAAAGCAAATAATATTTATATAATGGGTTTTATGTGCGTGGGAAAAACAAAAATTGGCAAACGGCTGGCTATCCGGCTTAATTACAAGTTTGTAGATACGGACGATTGTATTGTAAATGAAGCAGGCATGTCAATTCCCGAAATATTCAAAAAAGAGGGGGAGTCGGCCTTCCGGTCGCTGGAGAAAAAGTGGGTTGCCAAAGTTTCCAAGCAGAAACATCAAGTGGTTTCTCTGGGTGGTGGTGCTGTGATCGATCCAGACAACTGGGAATGTATCACTGCCAGCGGCATCACGGTGAATCTCAGCTATCCGCCGGAAATTATCCTGCGACGGGCAACCTTGAAAACGGACCGGCCGTTATTGAATCAAGAGACAGAAGCAGAGAAATTGGATTATATAGAAAGACTGCTCAATGAACGTAAGTGTTTTTATCAGAGAGCAGATGTCATCATTCATCTCAATAAAGAGATCAAGCCGGATCTTGTGGCTGATATGATTGCCGGCTATCTGGGAGTGTGGCAATGAAAATCGTCGGACTGGAACTGGGAGAACGAAGCTACCCGATTCTTATTCAAAATAATATCCTATTCCACATCCCCTTACATTTGAAGGGCCACGCCCCAACTGAACAGACGATCATCATATCGGACCAGTCTGTTTCAAAATTGTATGGACAAACTGTTATCGACGCCCTGAAGGCTGCTGGAATTCAGACCGATCTTTTTATTGTTCCTGATGGAGAAGATTCGAAGTCATGGAAAACCATGGGCAACCTGCTTACCCGATGCATTCAAGCCGGACTGAAACGGGATGGACTGATTATCGCGCTTGGAGGTGGTGTTATTGGTGACCTGGCTGGATTTGTAGCTGCCACCTATCTTCGCGGTGTCAATTTTGTTCAAATTCCCACCAGTTTGCTGGCACAGGTGGATTCCAGTGTTGGCGGTAAAGTGGGTATCAACCATCCGCTGGGGAAAAACCTGATCGGAAATTTCTATCAGCCTAAGCTGGTTCTGATTGATCCGATGACGCTGGCCACTCTTGATAAAAGGGAGATGTGGGCCGGTATGGGTGAAGTCGTCAAGTACGGATTGATCTGGAATGAGCCATTTTTCAAACAAATCGAGACTTCGTTGAATACACTGGTTCATTTGAAAGATACAGACGCTGTGGCTGATATGCTGGCATTCTGCTGCCGTGCCAAGGCAAATGTTGTTGAACAGGATGAGAAAGAGGGGGGATTACGTCGTATTTTAAATTTTGGACATACTGTGGGGCATGCATTGGAAGCAGCCACGGATTATCATTATTTCAAACATGGCGAAGCCGTGGTTCATGGCATACATTGGGCTGTCTGGGTTTCAAGACAAGAAGCATTGATTTCAGCGTCCGATTTTAATCGAATAGAATCTCTTCTAAAACAATTTTCCATTCCTGCTTTGCCCGATAATCTTCTGGTGGATCATCTGATTTCAAAGATCAAAATTGATAAAAAGCAAACAGGAAAAGGACTCAATATCGTATTGCTGGAAGCAATTGGAAAATCCAGAATTCAGCAAGTGGATGATATTGCACCTTGGGTGAAGGCTTGGCTGGAATATCAACAAAAATAATCATCCGTTTTTTGTTAAATGCGCTCATGTTGCATTACGTTTCGCATGCTCGGAGATAAAAATTAAAGAAGTTTTGAATTCGTATTATAATCGTGATGGTCTATATGACAGTTGTTTGTAAATCATTCAATTGACTATTGGAACTTTATCATGCATATTCTTGTCATTCACGGCCCCAACCTCAATCTTTTGGGAGAACGGGAAAAGGACATATACGGAAACATGACCCTGGAAGACTTGAATCTGGAAATTACCCAATATGCCTGGCAGAAAGGAATTCAGGTGGAATGTTTTCAGTCCAACCATGAAGGTGAACTTATTGATTTTATTCATGAGAATCGAAAAAACACAAATGGCATTGTGATCAATCCCGGAGCCCTTACCCATTATAGTTATTCTCTGTACGATGCCATCAAAGGAGTGAATATTCCAACTGTAGAGGTGCATCTTTCGGACATCCACTCCCGGGAAGATTTCAGAAAAAAGTCAGTCACAGCACCCGCTTGTATTGCTCAAATCAGCGGTAAAGGAAAAATGAGTTATCTGGAGGGTGTTGCCACCCTGATGAAGCATTTGGAATCGACTTGATTTATTTAGACATCCTGATCAATTGTTAAGCCGTTTATCCTCTTGAATGAAATTAATGACTTGGTTTATCCGGGATGCATACTCTTTTCGCAACCGGTGATTATGGCTGTCCATTGACCATTCTCCGTGTGTGCCTATTGATTATTTGACCTGAAACACCACTGCATATCTGTCCAGATAGGCCACATCATTTAAAAATGAACGAAGGCCGGTGTATTCAGAGCGGTCGATCCGGATGTTTGACAATCGAAAATATCGCTGATATTTTATATGATTAGGTGAAATGGATTGAATCCGGTAATAATATCCGGCATAATCTTCTGAAAGGCTGCCGGATTTTGGCTTTGACAACAATGACCAGGATTCCGGGTATTGAATGGATACTTCGTCCCGGATGATCAAGGGAAACTGGAACAGGATATCTGAATATCGTTCTTTCGGGGCAAACATTTGGTGCCAGTCGTAGCCGCTCCATGTGCCTGGGTAATAACCGAACAATGTCTGGTTAGTATCCTTTACTGCTTTCGCATGGAATCGGATATTGATAGTTAAAGGCTGTTCCAGTGAATCCAGATACTGAATACCGTAACTGTCCATCTCTGCTTTGGGAAAGCGGTTCAGTAATTCTCCTCCGCACCAGGTGGCGAGTTCGCGAACGGGTTGTTTTCGAAGGCGGATCCTTAAATTCCGAGATTGGGTTCATGTCATCGTCACGGATACCGTACCCCTTACCCCACCATCTTCATTGAGTTTCAGCTGCCACAGACGCTCTGAACGATTCGTATTATTATCGTATGCAGGTGTACGTTTAATAACCGCATCTGCAGAATCGTTTATCACCAGTACCAGACGATTTTGATCATACCAGGGCAGACTGCCGAAAGGAGTCTGTTTGTCGGTGGCATCCATCCAGATTTCAGAATTGTCCGGCAGCCGGGCATATGCGATGGCATGGTTGAAGTGAGCGGGTGAAACCAGGCTTGTATCCAGATCTCCGTTTTGCCAGGTGGAGATGAGTACCGGATCCACATCGAGCCCAATCGCTTCTGCCATGGCAATGATCAGTGTGGTCATGTCTTTACAATCCCCATACAAGTGAGTATAGACTTCCGAAGCATAATGTGGCTGATAACCTCCAATGTCAATTTCTATGGCAAGATACCGGATTCGGTCACGCACGAATTGATAAATGGATTTCAGTTTTTCAAGATTGTTATTCGCATGATCGGTCAGTGAATCCGTAAATTGTTTTATCATGCGGTCCACTTTCATCCGGTCCTTTGCAAGATCATAATACCATTGTGATAAATCATTCCAATCCGTCAATCCCACCGGGGAGAACATCAAGCCGGGAATCTGAGTGAGCCCATGAGGGCGTCCGATTTCCTGGTGTATGGGGGGCATGTCCCGAACTTCCCATTGGTAGACAGCATATGATCCTTCACTGGATATGATTTCCGGCATAATATCCAATTGGTAGCTTTTCCATTTAAAATCCCATGACCTCGGACAGCGAACTGTATATCGGGAGATCAGTATCGGGTTTGTATGCTGAAACGGCCATCTTGTCCAGAAACTGAAGTTGCGTACCTGGAGTTTCCATCGAAATTCCAGAATGGATCCGGGCTCAACTGCCGGCATGGCGAGTCTTTTACACTTGATGTCCGAATAAAACACATAATCAGGATACAGGCTGGTTTCAAATATGTTCCCTTTATCCAATAAAATGATACTGCCATCCGGGCGGATGGTGCGCGCTTCAATATGAGTAATTTTCGTGTTGCCATTGAACGGGATGATAAAGTTGGCGTGATGGTATCCGGTTTCATTCAGAATTTTAACAATGCGATGTCGATGCAGAGTTGAAAAAGGCAGTTTTTCCAGACGCGAGATTTCCACATGTGCTTCATCCAGCAAAATTACAGCACCGGTTTCAGGATAATCTTCCTCGGATGGAAGTGCTTCCCAGTTAAAATCCCGCCAGTTGATTTCCCGCGTCCATTTGGATGTTGAGCAGCCTTGAACCAATACCAGGCAGAGGGCAGAAAGAAGTGTCTGAAATAAAATGCGGTGCCGCATTATTGATTCCTGATGGTTATTGTTTAAGGATTAAAAAATTGCCTGATCCGCGATTGTTTAAATCCATTTCTTCCGTTTAAAATAAATAAGCATGCCAGCAGTGATTGTGCCCATCAACAGCCACACAGCAGGGTAGGCCCATTTCCATTTTAATTCCGGCATCCATTCGAAATTCATTCCGTAAATACCCGCAATAAATGTGAGCGGTATAAAAATGGTCGCGATAATGGTCAGTATCTGCATAACGGTATTCATCCGGTTGCTGACACTGGACAGATAAGTGTCGCGAAGACCGTTGAGTACATCACGATATGTTTCTACAGTTTCTATCGCCTGAATGATGTGGTCGTACAGATCCCGCAGAAATGGCGAGGTGTCCGGTTGAAAAAGACGGGATTCGGTTCTTTCAATAGCGGCAATGACATCACGAAGCGGCCAAACAGAACGTCTAAGGATAATTATTTCGCGTTTAAGCTGATAGATCCGTCTTGAAATTTCCGGATCCGGATCCGAGATGATCCGGTCTTCCAATATTTCCAGACGTTCTCCCAGTGTTTCAAGCGCCGTGAAATATTGGTCAATGATTGCATCCAACAAAGCGTATACCAGGTAATCGGCGCCGCTTTTTCGAATGCGGCCTCTGTTTTCCCGGATGCGCATCCGAATCGAATCAAACACATCGCGGGGATACTCTTGAAAAGAAAAGATCCGGTTCTGTTGAATGATCAGACTGACCTGTTCCCATTGTAATGTAGACGTTTCCGGCAGGACCGTGACCATTTTTACAATCATGAAAAATGTACTTTCAAGATCTTCCAGTTTGGGGCGCTGTTCAGTATGCACGATGTCTTCAAGAACCAGCGGATGTATCTGATATTGCTTTCCAATGGCTTCAATGATTTGAATGTCATGCAAGCCGGTTACATTCATCCAATATACCTGGGAAGGTAACGGACTGGGGATGTCCTCCGGAATTTTTATAATTTCTGCCTCTTTATATGTGTCCTTGTCGTAAATAAACAGGTACAGATGGATGCTTTCTGTTTTTTTCTTCCCTGTAAAAACCAGTGCTCCAGGCGGGAGTCCTATTTTTCGGGAACGTCTGGGAATGAGGGATCGTACCATCTATTTTTTTCCTTTGATTAACTTTTTTGTTCGATCTTGATGTTCAGGGGCGGGGATTGATTCATTTTATCCTTTCCGATATAGAGGGTATAATGCGGAAATGGAATTTCGATGTTGCGCTCATCAAAGGCTTTTTTTAGTCTTCGTTTGAATTCTCTTGCGACCCGCCATTGTTTGATGGGCTTGGTCATGGTCCGTGCCTTGATGATTACCGCTGAATCAGCGAATTCATCGAGCCCCAGGATTTCCAGAGGCTCCAGAATGTCTGTTTCGAAATCAGGATCATTACGCAGTTCTTCATCAACCTGTTGCATTATCTTGATCACTTCATCCACATTTTCACGGTAGGCTACCCCGATATCGAATACATATCTTGAATATCCCTTGGTCATATTGGTCACCACAGTAATTTCTCCATTGGGTACAAAGTGAACATTGCCGGCCAGGTCCCTCAGAATTGTCATTCGAAGGTTCATCCGCTCTACTACACCCGATTTTCCTCCGACATCCACTACATCTCCCACACGTATTTGATCTTCTAAAAATATGAAGAAACCGCTGATGATGTCTTTGACCAGACTTTGTGCACCGAAACCAACAGCCAAGCCCAAAACGCCGGCAGCTGCCAGTATGGGTCCGATATTCACACCGACTTCATCCAGAATGATCACAGCCGCAGTGATCCAGATAATTAAACTAAATACAAAATGGAGGATGGACTGAAGGGTTTCTGCCCGCTTTTTGAACTCGTCATCTTTCTGTTTCTTATGCCGGACAACAGTTTTAAATACTCTGGAGGAGATGATAGCGCTCAATTTAATTAATAAAAATGCAATGAGAAGTATCAAAATGATTTTTGGCCCGTGTTTCAGAAGCCATGCCAACCCTTCTTGTGCGATTTGCTGTATATCCATACCCAACTCCTTTCAGGGTAAGCTTAACAGGAATATGCGTTTTCAATAATCATTGATTCTGTAACAACGATATTTAGTGGGATAGATGCTTGATGAATCCGTAATTGTAAAATTTAACATGCATTCTGAATTAAATCAACTAAAATTTAGCTGTCCACGTTTGAAGTATTTGAACGATTCATCTTTTCTGTTTTATCAAATCTTAAACGGTTATTAAAAATCGTTTATTTTGTACTTATTAAAACGCATGCCCCATATTGAAGATCAGAGCGCCGTGTTTTTCACCCGGACGCCGGTCGATCTTCAATGCATAATCCATGCGAATGATTCCAAGGAAAGAATGGAACCGCAGTCCCAGTCCTGCTGCTGAACGTAAGTCGTTGATCTGTGCATGCCGGTCCGTCGCCCAGCAATTGCCCGCATCCAAGAAAAATGCGCTTTGCAAACTGCGGTAAAGGGGAAACCGGATTTCTCCCATACGCAAGACAAATTTCAACAATCCACCTGTCGGCAATCCGTCCTCATTTAACGGGCCGATTTTTTGATAATCAAATCCTCGCACCGAACCCTGCCCGCCTACATAATATCGTTCATTAAGAGGAATGGATTCAATAGATGTACGGCACTTCAGCCAGCCGAATTCAAGGCCTGTTCCAATAACACATTTCCAATAAGGATAGAACAGGCGGAGCTCTCCTTCCCATCGGTGAAACAGCACCGGGGCATTAAAAACGGCACGAGCCACTTCATAACTCCACGTTATATAAATCCCATGATGCGGATCGAAAAGGTTTTCCCGAGTGTCATGCGTCATCCACCACTTGATACTGCGAATATTCCCTTTGGATTCTTTCTGAGGAAGTGTTTTCACATGACTGAATTGGCTGAAGTCTTGACGAACCGAAAGGTGTAAATCTGTATGTTCCCGAATCCGATATCCAAGGATTCCCTGTCCCCCGGATCGGAAGAGATCGTAACCCGGTTCGTCCTTGAATTCAGCGGTTATGTTCAGATCGGCTTTAACCGGTAGCTGAAAAAGCCAGGGATCTGTAGCGGATATCATGATGCCCCGCTGAATGAAGCTTAACCAGCTTTGAAGTCCCAATTTTCTTGCAGTGCCCTTTAAATTTTTTTGCGCGATTTCCATTTTAATCCTGAATTTGTCCTCAGACCCGTAGCCACCGGATATATTAAATTCTCCATATGGATGTTCCTGAACTTCTATAATTACATCCCGGCCTTCGAGATAGGTACTGTCCCAGGGAACCGGTCTGACATAAGCATATTGAAAGAGTCCTGTCAGGTAGAGTTCCCGTTGGCTTTTAAGTAATTTAAAATATTGAAGCACTTTCCCTGAATCCACACACAATTCCCGGAGTACGATATGGGGGCGCACCTTGTTTATTCCCTTTAAATGAACATTTTTCAGACGGCTGATTCGGTTTTCGGTAATAGAAAAATCCAGGATGGCTCGATGAGACATGGGATTTGTTTTAATATTCGCGGTTACCTGACCGTCCAAGTATCCGTTATCAGCATAAAAACGCAGCAATTGATTTTGGCTTTGATCGATGCTGAGGGCGACCAGGGCATGGCCGACAGAAATTTTCAGTTGGGATTTAAGGACCGAGTCTGAATATACCTGGTTGCCGAATAAATGTATGCCTTCCACAAATGTCCGCTCTCCCTCATGAATATGAATCGATATGGCAACCTGACCTTTCATGCTGTCAATATTTACATGATAGGATGGAATCTGCACTTCCAGAAATCCGTTCTGGTAGTAGATCCGCTTCAGATTTTCCAAATCTTCCTGAAGTAATTCATAACGATAGATTCGCTTTTGCCACAGCCAGCCCGGACGGGAAACCATCATCTGTTTCAATTCGCCTTCCCGGAAAAAATGGTTGCCTTCAATAATCAATTTATGAATCCATAGTTTATCGGATTGCAATTCTGGATTGGCTCGGCCGATTGAACCTAAGAAAAGTGTACATAATAATAATATGTGATATTTTCTATTCATTCAAGTTTGTTTTATGCAGTAATATTAAAATTTATGCTGATACAGGATGTCAATTCCGGATTCTCCTTCTTGGTCTGTCTGACCTTCGAGGGACATTTTTTTTGTCAGCTGATAATTCAGCCGGACTTCCTGGGCATTGCTTTTACCTACGGATGTTCGGTAAGTTAGCATAAGACGGCCGGACAACTTTTTAGATGCAAGAAGTTGTGGCCCCCAGCGTTTGTTAAATTTAAATAGATTGCCTTCCAGAGACACGCTTTCCAGACCGAATATATTACCCAGGGTTTTTGTTGTATATGTGGAGATCTGCTGGCTTGAAATCAGAGCGAGACGATCCTGAAGTACATCAGTGAATTGTGTCCCCCAGCGTTGAGAATTCTCTTTGGTTAATTCATGCCGGGTAGCTCCCAAGGTTAGTAATGCCAGAATATCCGCTTCGGTCAGATGAGGTTCGGATTGCCATTGAATACGAACATGATTGACAGGTCCGGACACGTTCAGAGAAATGACATATTTTTTTCTTGAATATGTTTCATAAGGATAAAATATTTTTTCCCCTAAAAAATCAATTTCTGGATAAGGAGATTCCGGGTTCGAAAAGATCAGGTTCCCTTCCTTGACTTCAAATTTTCTGTCTAAGTAGAGTATATACCCTTCTTTAACGGTTAAGTTGCCCATAAAATAGGGGGAGGCAAGGGAACCATACAGACCCAATTCGCTATTGATTTTAATCCGGGTTAGATTGTTATCGATCCAAAACGGCTTCAAATTTCGGACACGAATATTTATCTGTATATTTTTTTGAAATTCAGAAGGTTTATGCCAGGGATGATGCGTTCGATTCAACCAGGCCGGAATATCCCTCAAGCGGATCGATTGCCTGAATTGACTTTCACCCAAGGTTAAGTGTCCGGATAGCTGATGCTGCATATTGTTGGAAGCTAACATCATATTTAATGAATCCAGTAAGATTTTATATACACCTGATTTTTTAAAACCGGATTTTCCTCCTCTGAGATGGCTAATTCCTGTGAAAAATTGAAAGTTCCGATGAGCGTATTCGCCCTTTCCGATATAATCTCCGCCATTCATGTGAAATGACAGAGAATCCATGTCGATTGTATATTCGGATAATTTAGCATGAAGGAATCCTCTGGAGAAATAAACAGGTATCTCCGGCACCGAGAATGTTAAGTTTTTAATGTCGATATAACCATTTTCAAACACTCTGCCGGTATTCGGTTGAAATGCAAATTGTGCATGCAACAAACCATCCAAGCCGTACAGCGAAGGAAAAATGGGCTGCAGCAGCCGGAGATCAAAATTGGATGCCTGGAAATTGCCTTTCCAGCCTTTGTCATCCATTCGTCCCTTGTAATCCAGCTGAGAAGAGTCTGATTGCCAGAATACCTGCCAGGTTGGTGATGATCTGAGAAAATGCAATATATGTCCCTGAAGCGTAAACCAGCGATTTTTCATATGCCCTGTAATTTTAGCATTCAGAGAATCTCCTTGGAAACGGATCAAAAGCGCAAGCGTATCGGCTGCAACTTCAAGCTGCTGTGACCATTTCAGCTGCCCGCCCATCAGACGAACATTACCGTCCATTCCTAAGTTGTCGAATGGCCCCGTTATTTTTAAATCCGTTAATAGAGTGCCTTGCATCTGAATTTGCGGTGCCCAATGCTGAATGTATGGAGTTATATTATGCACATGACTGCTTACTTTTGCGTCGATAAATGGTATGTTGACCGATGGTTGTGGGCCGGATTTATGCCGGACATTTCCACTGAGCTGCAGAGAATCCGGCCCACATGAGACGGCTGTTTTAAAATTCAAGGATCCTTTCTGATAATTAAGACGGCCTGTGGCAAGGCCTGTCTCATTTTCTGATAATTTAAGATCTGTGCCCTGGAAAAGGAGCAATCCTGAAGGAACTCGGGAAGAAGGCTTGTAATGACCAGATAATGTCAGGCGCCCCTGAATGGATGGGAATGCGCTATGAAACGGCGAAAGATCGGCCATTGACAATCCTGATCCTTTGGTTTGAAACCGCCATCCGTGGATTGTGTCGATTTGAACTATGAAGGGACTGGATGTTGAATCCTTAAGACGGCTTACCCGCATTTCCATTTGCCCTTTTAATGGCTGCCATCCGATTTGTCCTTCGAGTTTTGCTGTGGAGGAATCCGACGTGATCAATGCTGTTGTAAGCAGGGTTCTTTCATGAATATGTGCTTGTATCGAAAGCGTGTCTGAATGCCATCCGTGCCAGTTGCCAATTCGCCCATGCAGATGGCAATCGCCCTTGAGATCCTCTGAAAGACCGGACATATGCATCCGAAGCTTCAAATCTCCGAGAAATGGCTCATCGGTATCGGGCTGATCAGACAATGTGTCTGAATGAGCAATAAGCCGGGCTGTTTTCAGATCAAACGTATTGTCTTTATAGGTGATGTCTATAAAACATGTATCGATTTTCATGAACCGAAAACGCAGACGCTTGCTGCTCACGTTAAAACGCATCTCCGGATTTCTCCACGATCCCCTGATGGTTCCGAGGCCGTTCATGCTACCCTGAAATCCTGATAAATGAATCCAGGGCGCCAGCAATCCGGTTCGAAGGTTCTGGATGCGAATCCATCCTTTGGGCTCTGACATCGGAGTTTGAATTTGACCGGTTATATCTGTCGTTCCCTGCCGTGCAGATAACCGCAAACTGTCCGGAGAAAACATCAGCCTGGCTGTGAGTGATGCAGCCGGATCACGGCGATGGGTTATGTTCTCAATGCGAAAACATCCCGAACCCTTCCATTGACTGATGTTAAGTCCCGGTCCCTGGGCTGAGATCTGTCCCAGGACTTGTCCGGTAAAAGGAGAGGAAGTGCCGCGGATACTCTGCCAGAATTGAGAGACAGACAACATTTCGGCAATGAGTGTACAGTTCGAGGTCCGGCTGGAATCGATCCCTAAATTTCCGGCAAACCGGATCTGCCCATCCAGCCATGGAATGCAGATGACTATATTATGAATAAGACCGGGCAAAAGCGTTCCAGTCAACGTAACAGAATCCGGCATTAATGGAACAGCGCCGCCTGGATAAATGACCGAGTGTGTCATGAGCGAATCCAGGCGCCCTGATACGTGGCCGTGAGCAGAGCAATGGATCAGGGGATAAGTGGAGAATGGGGGTAAAACCGATAAAAGATATCCTCGATCAAGGAATTGCCACTCGCCAGAAAGCGCCTGATTTTGAGTCCATTCGATGGCCGCGTTAAAGCGTGTTTTTTCATGAATCAAATCCAGCTGCCCATAACGGGTCATCTCCTTTTGATCAAGATGAAAGAATAGTCCCCCGAGTGGTATTGCTGATGAATCCGGTCCGATTTCAATATTCTCGATGCGAATCCGGCCGAACTGAGGCTGAGCTTCAGCAAAATGTATATAGCCGTTCATCATCCTGATTTGGCCCTGAAGTAATGTTGTTTGGCTTTGCGAAACCCAAGATCCATTCGATATTTCAAAAAGGCAGTCCTGGACCGGCCAAGATCGTGAAGGTGTTCTATCCGACGATAAATTTGGTGTGTGACCCGTTGAAAATTGATGTAGAAGGCGGTCATCAATCCAGAGAGAATCGGCGGATATACGGGTAAATGGAAATTGGTGCCGGATCAATTTGAATAGGTTGAATTGTAAAGAAGCCTTTTTGCACAATAAAAACGGTTTCTTCATGGAGTGATGATTCGACCACTTGATTTTTCGGATTTCAATCGTGAATTCTCCGTTCATGCGCATGGATTCGACGGATATATGGCCGGAGAACTGTTTATTGAGTCGATGAATGATTATTCTTAGAGCATTGTCCTGAACCACGGGCATTAACAATGTGCCGTAGATCAACAGGGTGATGCTGCTGAAAATGATCGCCGCCTTCAGGAAGAAGCGAAAGCGTTGAGACGGATGCAAATCATGTTTATTGTCTGTAAATGGTTTCATATGAATGACGGTTATAAAAAATTTTTATGTAAACATTAAATTCAGAGTGAATTCTCAAAAAAACCATACCTCATGGATATATTTTTTCAAAAAGATTGATCTGTTGTAATTAAATATCTTCCTGAATGAAAATCAATTAAAATATAATGACATTTTTTAAGAATTGAAATGGTGATAATCAATGACGCAGTAAATTAAAAATTGTAAAGATATTTTATTAAAAAGCCGGGGCTATATCAAAAATATGGATATATATCTTCGTGTCATGCATGAGAAAAGAGGTCCCCTTATGAAACCGATCAGGATCAGGACATATTGCACGGTAAAGGCGTTTGATGATACATCCCCGGCTTTCAATTTAAATTGTCATATGAATCAGAGAGCGTTTGACATGATCATTATTATCTGAGCACAGACTATTTTTTACCGGTTCCTTTTGGATTTGCACCATAGCTGTTTTTCCCTGACTGCCCGTCAGTGACCATAAGTACCAGAAGCCAAATAGTGCCAATAAGGGGAATGAGAGATATCAATATAAACCAGCCGCTTTTACCGACATCATGAAGCCTTCTGACTGAAACAGCAAGACTGGGGATCAGAACCGCCAGCATATACAGGCTATAGATCAAACCGTAACTGGTATCTTCCATCGCTGTTCCAAAAGCATTATCTAAAAGGACTGCCACAAAAGCAAAGATTATGTTGAATAAAACAAACATCCAGTATTCTTTTCTCCGCGCTCTTCCACTGAATACCGCGTAATTCTTTATAACCTTGATATACCAATTCATAAGAATAGTCTCCTAAATAATCATTCCTTTGTTTTCAACACTGTTCTGTTCGGCTGTTTTTTTCTTGGGAGTATCTATCATGTGAAAAACCCATGACTATGGAAAAATATTTTCGTTTGAAAAGCGGAGGCGCTCTTTGCTGCTGCTCATTTATACTTTGCATAATCAACACCCTTGGTTGTTCTTGACGTAATGAAAGGAATCAATTGAATTCATGATTCCACGAGCGCGATTGCAGCTTTCAGAAAGCCCATCGTATAGGCCATCCCGGCATGCCATGGTGCTGCACAATGCATTAATGGCGCATGATCCGGAATGAGTATGCCTTTAAAATGATGATCTTTCAGTATACAGAGGATTCGGATAAAATCGATGTCGCCCTCATCAATAAACACTTCATCATAGGCAGGAATTTTACCACGTACATTTCGGCAGTGAATATATGCAATCGAATTCGTTGATGCGTATTCAGCTGTAGCGTTATAAATATCCCCCTCGCTCATTTCGGCAATAGTGCCAAGGCAGAACTCCAATTTATTGTTCGGACTTGGATGCAGTTTTAACAAGCGACGAAACATCCTGGGTTGATATACAAGTCGGGGTGTTTGACGGAGCGAAGCAAAGGGTGGATCATCCGGATGGGCTGCCAATGTGACATTATTTGATTCTGCAACAGGAAGAATTGAGTCAAGAAAAATTTTTAAGCGATCCCATAATTCTTCGTGAGAAAAATTGTTCAGATAGCCCGGTGCTGCATTCGGATTATAAACCATATTCCATATATGACCATTCGGAATAGGGCGTTCCAACGCTTCAGACGGCCGAACACTGACGGATGCGGCATTTCCCCGTGCGATGTTGCTTTTTCTGCGTCCATAGACGCCAGCGACACTGAAGTTGTATCCTATTGTGCTGATACCGGCCTTGCCAACATTTCGAACGATTTGCTTTAATTGCTCCAACTGTTCCTCTCGTCGGGGACCCGCCAATATCACATCATACCAATGGGCAGGATCAAAATTTTTGATAGCAAACAGTTCAAGATCATGGAGCTCAATTCTTTTTTTCAGTTCGATTAAAGTATCAATTTGCCACAGATCCGTTGAATGGCCTGCGGTTCCCCATCCCTGATTTTCACCTACCGGCTGATTGTCCTGTGCAGTTTGAACATGGAAATAGTTAACCAGATGGATAACAAGATGTGTCGCTCCACATTGTCTGGCAAATTGAAAATTGTCGTCTGTTAGTTGATGATGATAGAGTCCGAAGCCGATTTTCATGAGCACCACCGAAATTATTGCAGAAAAACGTGACAGGACTCGTTAAATAAGTGTCCGGAAGCACACAATGCAATTGATCAGGTTTTTGATGAATCAGTATGCTTTTTGGAAACTAATAATAATGTTGCGATTAAGCAAGTCAATTTTATATGGATATTCCCTGTGATTATGAACAGTATCATTATTCAAGACTTAATTTGGTGATAGTAAAAACTGTGTCTGTTAATAATTTAATCATCGGACCTTCCGTTCAAAGGAAGGTCCGATGATTTTTTAGGGAGGTCAACCAGGTTTGATGATTTTAATTATTAAAAATAACAATTTCATGTTTATTAGAGGGCCTTCATTCTAAATTTTCAGAACAAAGGCCCTCTAAGGCGTATGGGGAGAGGAGGTCAATGAATCCATTTAAAGAATGAGGTTCATTCCCAAAGATACATTCTCAATCATCCTATCCTGGATAAGATATGTATGATATCTCGGATTCAGAAACATGGAAAGTGTATTAGATTGAATAAAATTAATAGCCAGTCCGGCGCATACTCCGTAATGGTATTTAATGGAATTTATTTTGCGCTGATCCGTTGATGCAGTTATTGATACACTTGGAACATACACACCTGCACCAAGATCCATGAATATGGAATGATACACTCCTTGTCGAATCAGAGCGTTTACATTCAGAACAGATTGATTGTCAAGGACCGGTGCATTTTTCGGTTTTGTTTGTTCATCCATAAACGAATACATCAAATCAAACATCAGAGAGGAACGGGGTGTGAAACCATATTGGAAAACGGCCCCTGCTTGATAAGAATAATTGGTCTGTTGCTGGAGGGTTTGATAGGGAAGTAATGTGCCCAGGGATACGCCCAACCGAAGACGCCTGAATTCGATATCTGAGCCTATATGGATATCTGGTTGAGAATTATTCTGTATTGTCCTAATGTATGAATTGGATTTTTCTTTCATCGAGCAGACAGCTTTTCCACTCTGGCCGACAATCATGTCCCCGACTGATATTTGAAAACCAGGCTCAACGTCGACAACATTGGCGATTATCATATCCTCATATCGTTCCTCGATGACAATTTTTCCGATCAGGATATGGTCGAAATCCGATTGGCGAATAACCCACATTTCATCCCCGATATTTCCGATATGCTCACCATTTTCGATAATAACAGAATTGTTGAGAAATCCGCAGATCTGCTGGGCGTTCAGGAAAAAGGGGATCATGAAAAACAACATAAGCACGCGTTTCATTTTCTTCCTCCTTGTGATTGTCCCATTATTTTCATGATCATGGCACGTACAACTGACGGCAAGTCATGCAAGAACCAATCCTATTACATGCATTGTGACGTTTTCTTAAAATAGTTGTGATCTTTTTTAAATAGGATTGTTCAGAAAAATTGAGATGAGATTTTGTCGTTTTTGTTTAAGTTGTTGAGATAATAATCTTTAAAACGTGTTCAAATGCTATTGTGCATTATCACGGAGGGTTTTCATTTTTGTTGAGATTGAAAGATGTTGATTGTCTGGTTAAAATGAAGCTGAATAATTACCGGTCACTGGTTGAAATTTGTTCAACAGCTTGCATGACCAATGCTTTTTCAGAAAGAATATAAAGACATAATAGATTTTAAGACAAATATTTTCTTCCGATTCAGTTTTTTTTAAAATACCAGACGGGTGCGCATACAAACCTAAAAAATTGCCGAATCCCTGTAATTTATTCTGGGTAACAGGCTCCCGGTCGAATTCATAGAGGGCATCCAGATGTTTGATGAGATGATGCTGTTTTAACATGGTTATTCTCTGTATTTTCTGTTGTTTTCAGCAGGGTTGTCGATTCCAGAAGCGCGATGAGTAAAGCTTGCAATGTCGCACGAACACCCAGTACATATGCAGCAATGCGATTGATACTTGCATCAAAGAAATCCAGGGCGATAGTCACCCGCTCCAACAATTCATTTCGAACGATTTCATGCATCAGTTCCTTTAAATTCTGATTCAGAATGGGGATATGATCACTGTCCCAGCGCACGCTCCGTGTCACGTGTATCAGTACTTCATCTGAAAATTGTAATACAGCACTGAGCTTATCAGCGACAGATTCAGTTGGATGAAAATGTCCCATATCCAGACAGATGATTTTGTGATTTTTTATTGCATACGCCAAGTAGAAATCATAGGATCCGACGACAAAGGTTTCAGTTCCCAAGCCAAAAAGCTTGCTTTCCATAGTATCTTTCATCAAGGATTTTGAGTACGGTTTCGCGTAAATATCGTCCAGGCTCTTTTTCAAGTTTTCCCGATAAGTCCATTTGTCGATAATCAGATCCTTGCATCCGTCAGGGATCCATGTATTATGCACACAGGGCACTCTCTGTGATTTGCCTATTGATGCAGCGATCTCTCTGCAGCGTTTGCCATGCTCAATCCAGAACTGGCGAATTTCTTCCTGTTTGCTGCTTAATGTAAAACCGGAATTCGCTTTTGGATATGCGAAATATGTGGAGTTGAAATCCAGTGCAATGCCCAGTGATTCCGCCCAATCTATCCATGACTTGAAATGCGATACATCGATTTCGTTTCGATCCACTTTTGTAGCACCGAAATCTCCATACATCGCATGGAGATTGATCCGGTGTTTTCCTGGAATTACAGTAAGGACTTTGTTCAGATCCATTTGGATTTCTTCAAGATTTCTTGGCCGGCCCGGATAGTTGCCGGTGGCTATAATACCACCTTCATTGCTGGCTGTCTTCCAAAGTTACAAACCAATGACATTCTCTGATTGCCAGCAGGGAATGGAGATAGGAGTGGCTTCCAGTGTTGAGATTGCTTCTTCGACGTTGATGCCATACTCAGCAAATTGTTCACGGGCTATCCGATAGTATTTTGCAATCAAGGTCGAATTCATGAGATCAACTCCGAATTAAAATTACATTTAGAAAGCATTAGAAATTCATTTGGAAAAAAAAGATACCCTTAAACAACAGGAGGAGCACATGATGGTTCAAGTTATATATAAATCCGCTTGTGGCATTGTCTTCTTGATATATTTGGGAAGAGTGATAAAAAATCCCGGCAATTTGACAATTCCGGGATTAGCGTCAGTGGATCGTTCATGTCCATTGCTGTCATGGTGACGATTGAAAGAAAAATTCCTTTTTTCCAAATGCGGGTTTAAGATCATTCAGCCATAACGCGTTTTTTGTGACCTTTGCAAAGAATGGACGGTCAACCCAATCGGGATTCCGTGCCTGCAGGAATCGTAAAGTAAGAATGTTTTGATTTCTGACCTGACCGACACCCAGGATCTGGATCTTGCCAGGATCGGAAGACATGACCGGTCCGCGTACAGTCCTTGCCAGTCCGCTTACTTTTTGATAGGCTTTCCGGAATATTTGCCAGGCTTGATAAAGCGGTACACCGAAATAATGTTGTGCGCCAGTATCCCGAGCCACAAACATGTAATAAGGGATACAGCCAAGCCGGACTTCGTCTTTCCACAATTGGGCCCAGATCTCTGGACGGTCATTAATATGAGCCAGGAGCGGTGATTGACAGCGAATTTCCACCCCAATTTGTCTAAGCCGATGAATGGCTCTTTGAACAATATTATTCTGCATTTCACGTGGATGATTGAAATGAGCCATAATGGCCAAATGCCGGTCGGATCGTATGATATTTCGAAAGGCGGCCATCAGTGTGTCAGCATCCGGATCACTAAGAAACCGGTACGGCCAGTAACTGAGCGCTTTGGTGCCGATTCGTATGTTTTGAATATGAGGAAGGTCACCATTAATAATTGCATTCAGATAAGTGGCCATTATATTGGTTTTCATGATTAAAGGATCTCCGCCAGTAAAAAGTATGTCTGTGACTTCGGTATGTTTTGAGAGATACTGCTGAAGCACATCCGCCTCTCGCATAGCAAATCTCAATTCATCGATTCCAAGAAACTGTGACCAGCGAAAACAAAATGTACAATATGCATGGCAGGTTTGGCCTTGGCTGGGGAAAAACAGTACTGTTTCCCGGTATTTATGCTGCATTCCCTTGAGTTGTTTTCCGTTCAATATGGGTCGGTTGCGCTCTAATTGTCCATCCGGATTCGGATTGAGTTCCATTCGGATTTCGTGAGCAGTCTTTCTGATTTGGGCGGCATCAGCCTGGGAGCGGATTAAATCCGCCATCCGATTAAAATGGTTCTGTTTCAACATCCCCTTTTGGGGGAAGTTCAATGTAAAGATTGGATCCTCAGGGATGTTTTCCCAATCGATTAAATGTTCAACAACATAATTGTTGGTTTTAAAGGGGAGTACGCTTCCGACCACTTGAATGGCAAATATCTGCTCCTGCGTTAGCTTATGAATCTGTGGGATGGTTTTAAAATTGTACAGTGTAAATGCCTGATATTTTCTTGGTGGAATATTATACAGGTAATTGGGCAAGTAATCCAGATGATGCATTGCAATCACCTCCTGATACTCATCATCTCAGATTGGGTTCCGGGCTCTGTGTTAAGCGGGAAATAGTCCTCGTCGTATAGCGTTTCAGGACATCTGAATGGCTTTCCTGTGCGCATTGGGTCCGACTATCTTTTGCAGAAACGTTATTCAACACCACGCCTTTGACCTGTTTGAAAAATTGAAGAACCACGGAGTCTAAAGATGACAATATAACATGAATGTGTATCTCTTTAGTCCCGGAAAAGATCGGAAGAGAAGCCATTAAAAAACTTATATGGATACCGACATGTTAATTAATGGAAGGATTTAATCCTTTGAAACCAATAATATGCCTCTGTGTCGTTCAAGTATCCCATGATTGATGCGGGGCATAGTATTACTAATATAAAATAATTACTGATTTTGTCAAGACATTTAACAATAATTTAATCGATATAACCATTTTTTCGTACAGCAGATGTCCCTGCCAGCCATCCTGTCGAAAATGCCGCCATCAAATTATATCCCCCGGTATCAGCATTGATATTTAACAATTCGCCACAGATATAGAGATTATGAATGATGCGGGATTGAAGAGTTTTAGGATCCACTTCTTTTAAGCATACACCGCCGGCGGTGATAATGGCTTCGGAGATTGGCCGATGTCCGATAATTTGTATTCTGAAGTTTTTCAGCCAGCTTCGAAGCCGCTTTCGTTCTACTGCATTGATTTGGTGAGAGAGTTTATCCCCATTTATTTGAACGGCTTCCAGACAAACGGGAATCAATGCTCGTGGCATGATCCCTTTTAATAAATTTCGAAGATGTTGCTTGCCATGTGTGTTGAAGTCCCGAATCAGGCGGGTATCCAATTTATGCATATCCAGGGCAGGTTTAAGATCAATCGAAATCTCGATCCGACATTTTTCATGAAGAGCCCGAACAATATTCTGGCTCATCGTGAGAATGACCGGTCCGGATACGCCAAAATGGGTAAACAGCATTTCTCCAAAAGCAGTGTTTTGCTTTTTCCCATTAGCGAACATAGAAACACGGATATTGCGCAAACTCAGTCCCTGTAATCTCTGGGCCGTGTTTCCCCCTGTTTCCAGGGGAATCAGAGCCGGTTGAATAGGAATGACGGTATGCCCTGTAGATTTTACCATCTGATAACCATCCCCTGTGGAGCCTGTTTTTGGATAAGACGCACCTCCTGTTGCAAGAATAGCTGCATCACTGTAGATTGATTTGATCGGGGAGCGTGTCTCGGCTCCTATTATTTTTTCATCTTGGATAATCAGATGTTTAACCTGATATCCAGTTATCATTTGGACGCCGTTTCTCTTGTTCCATTGAACAAGCGCATTGACTACATCAACCGCTCGATTCGTAACCGGGAATACACGACCGCCACGCTCGGTTTCCGTCTCGATGCCGATATTTCTTAAAAAATCGATCAAATCCTGGGAAAAGAAACGAGAAAAAGCCTGGTATAGAAATTTTCCATTGGGTCCGAAATGAGGAATGAACTCATTGATGGGGGCAATATTCGTAAGATTGCAGCGTCCCTTGCCCGTGATGGCCAGCTTACAGCCGGGTTTGTGCATTTTTTCAATGAGGGTAACTTGTGTGCCTGAAATGGCGGCTTTTCCTGCTGCCATGAGTCCTGAAGCACCGCCACCGATGACCAGAATATTCGTTTTCATGGAATGTTTTTTGAGTTTTCAATGCGGGCATACGCATCATGATTATGTATGGATTCCATGTTCTCAGATTCCACAGCGTACCAGATAATCCGCTTATCTTTTTCCAGTTTCAAGGCGACATCCCGAACCATATCTTCAACGAACATGGGTTTGGCAAAGGCCTGTTCGGTAACAGCTTTTTCGTCCTCCCGTTTCAGTAAAGCATAGAGAGGACTAGAAGCAGATTGCTCGGCGTATTCGACCAGTTCTTCGATCCAGACAAAAGCATTTGTACGAATTTGAATGCGGACAGTAGAACGCTGGTTGTGGGCACCCTGAACAGAGATCTCTTTGGAACAGGGGCACAGAGTTGTGATCGGGATGTCCACTCCCAGAATAAAATCCGGCTTGTCTGTCAGAACACCCCGATAAAGGCACTGATATTCCATCAGGCTTCTCGCTCCTGAAACAGGCGCCTGTTTTTCAATGAAATAGGGGAATTGAATTTCCATACGGGCTTCTTCAGCGTTAAGCCGGTCTTTCATCTGCTGCAGGATCGTATCGATTTTATCAATATGTAATTCCTTGTGATGAGCATTCAGAATCTCGACAAACCGACTCATATGGGTGCCGCGAAAATGGTGGGGGAGATTCACATCCATATTCACCTGCGCGACGGTGTGCTGTACTTGATTGGCACGATCCAGAACAGAAACCGGATACCGTAAATTTTTAACGCCCACCCGATTAATGGGTAAATTACGCAAATCTTTTTGATTTTGGATATCAACCACTGTTTTTATCTTGCTTATATTCGACTCGAATGACTGTTTTTACATTTCCACGAGGATTAAAATCGCCCACTATTTCCATCCAACGAGGCTGAATACAATTGACTAGGTCATCTAAAATTTTATTCACACTTTCTTCATGGAATATTTCTTTGTCTCTGTACTGATTGATGTAAAGCTTTAAAGATTTTAATTCGACAATCTGCTGATCCGGAATATATTTGACATGAATAGTTGCAAAATCAGGGTATCCGCTGATCGGGCAAAGGCATGTAAATTCCGGCAAGGAAATTGAGACTTCATAGTCCCGATCCGGATATTGGTTGGGAACAGATTTAAGTTTGGCATTTTTAATTTCCAGTGCCCCTTTTTTATGTTTATCTTTCATGATTATTCCTTATCAATAGCCAACGCAGATATTTGTGTTTTTATATGGTTTTTCGAATTTTTATTTGTCTTTAATATATCTTGTGGGATCTGGTACGCCTGCTTCTTTAAATCCTTTCTTTCTCAGTAGACAACTGTCACAATAACCGCATGCCCTTCCGCTTTCATCCGGATCGTAGCATGAATGTGTTATACTGTAATCCACTCCTAATTTTATCCCTTTACGGATAATCTGAGCCTTGGTCAATTGAATTAGTGGTGTATGGATGCAGAATTTTTGACCTTCGATTCCGGCTTTCGTGGCCAGATTGGCCATATGTTCGAATGCTTTAATATATTCCGGCCGGCAATCCGGATAGCCGGAGTAGTCGAGAGCGTTTACTCCGATAAACAAATCGAAGGCATTCAATGTTTCCGCCCAAGCGAGTGCATAAGCAAGAAAAATGGTATTTCTGGCAGGGACGTAAGTTATAGGAATATTATTACTTAAATGCCCTTCAGGGCGATTTTTTGGGACTTCGATTTCATCGGTTAAAGCAGAGCCCCCGATGTTTGAAAGGGGAATATTCAGGATCATGTGGTCCTTTATATCAAATTGCTGAATGATTCGACGTGCTGTTTTTATTTCATGGTAATGTCGCTGGCCGTAAATGAAGCTGATTGCATAAGATTGATATTTTTCTGCCCTCGCGATAGCCAGGGTTGTTGTGGAGTCAAGACCGCCACTGAATAAAACCACGGCTTTTTTTATCATTATTTTCCTCTTTCTGAGTCTGTCCAAATGATCTTATGCAACTGCAATTGTAGCCGGACATTCAATCTGTCACGCAAAATCCACGCCGCCAGTTTTTTTGGCTCCAGCCTTTCGAGGACTGGAGAAAAAAGGATGGGAATCTCATTGGGAATTTTGTGTCTGCTGATGACAGATTTGGCCCAGAGATAATCATTTTTATCTGATAGTACAAATTTGAGCTCATCACCAGAGCGGAGGCGATGATAATTTTTTTGATCCATTTGATCTGTCTCTCCACTGCCGGGGCATTTCATATCCAAAATACGTTTAACCGGCACATGCAAGCAGTCGATATTTTGTGATCCGTTGGTTTCTACAAGCACCTCATATCCGTATGCTGTCAATTGCCGGCAAAGTTCCGGCGTTTTTTTTTGAAGCAGTGGCTCTCCACCGGTGATTTCCACCAGATTGCATTGATAGGATTTTATTTGTTCTATTATTGTTTGGATTCCATAAGCTCGCCCGATCTTATATGCATATGTGGTATCGCAGTAACGGCATCGAAGGTTGCATCCTGTCAGGCGAATAAAGATACAGGGTTTTCCTGCATGCGTGGACTCGCCTTGAATGGAATAAAATATTTCATTAACATTCATCATGTCATGAAGCCTGATATGTGACCGCGTAATTGTCGGATTCCCACACCGTTACTTCATCCATTTGAATGAATTCGGGCAACTGGCGGGCCACTTCTTCATATATATATCTGGCTAAATTTTCAGCAGTTGGATTTTTAGATTGAAATGGAGTCACATCGTTGATTAACTGATGATCCAGTCTTTCAAGGACATTTTCAGCCAGAGTTCTCAATTCTTTAAAATCGATACTGATTCCGATTTTATTCATTTGATGGGTTTTGACCTGTACACGGACTTTCCATGTGTGCCCATGTAATTTACCGCACTGTCCCTCATATCCATTAATTCTATGTGCTGCAGAAAAGCGTGTTTCAATAAAGGTTCGAAACACTGGCATCTCCTTAATGAATCATGATTAAACCTCTGGGTGTTCCATTATAGTAAGTTTATTGAGTTTTGTCAATTTAAAAATCCAAAATAATGGCATTTCTGTTGTTAAAATGCCATAATGAATAGGGAGAATTTCACTGTCTGCTGGAAAAAAAGTAGGAGCCGCTGCAGGATTTCCCAATCGCTAATACTGTGTGCTTACAATTATAATTAGTCGCCCCTGAAAAAGCACTTAAGTTATTGTAATAAAAGTACTTTGAAATAACGAAAACTATGTTTAAATTACCAGAAATCAAAATAAACCCTTAAAAATCTGGTGATTTATGACACCCAAAAAACACTTTGAGACACCCGA
>Ga0272442_10001400_pt1 | contig 36840 bp, 31 predicted proteins | sample SSMForm2O_FD_200262 | JGI IMG/M metagenome (GOLD analysis project Ga0272442, IMG submission 200262) | Marine sediment archaeal communities from Little Sippewissett salt marsh, Falmouth, MA, United States - SSM-Form-2O | ecosystem: Environmental > Aquatic > Marine > Wetlands > Sediment ... | reverse complement strand
CCGAGCGTCTGTAGTTCGCCTCGCATCTGTTGCTCCTTCCGTTCCAGACTCTCCCAAGCCCGCAAATGAACCGGGGAGAACGCCTTCCCGACAGAATGGCTCAGCAAGTGCTGCGCCGGCCGCGCCACGCTCCCACGCGGCTCCGCAAATACCAAGGCCGGCAAGCTACCTCTCCACCAGCATGATACACGAGATCGGGGCGTTCTGCAACCCTAAAAATGGCATATATTTCATGTTGACACGAAAGAGATTTCGCGATCATCCCTCGGAACAGGGCACAGCGAGGGATGCCCTGACTTGCGTAGATTGCGCATGCCCGCCTCGATCGCCGATCCGGGCGTCACATCGCCCACAGCGCCCGAGGGATGCCAACCCGGCGAGCGAAACGCATGCGGATTTGCCCGGGGGCGAATCGAATCGTACGGTTCCGGTGAGCCCGCGAACTGAAGACGGGCCGCAGGAAAACCAGAGGCCCTGCGGGGCCACACCCGAGGAGGTGCAGGATGTCTCGTTTGCTCGCTATCGCCGTCATGTCGGTTGCGCTGCTGCCATGCTACGCCCTTGCGGACGACGTCTATCCGCTCGAGCTCTCGCCCAAGGACCTCTACGATCTCGCCCACGCGAAGTACTACACGTGGGGTATCGACACGCCCTGGCCCGAAACCGACATGGCCATCGGCGCGGTCCTGACACTCAAGAACATCCGCAACTGGAACGACAGCCCGAACGACCTGTACATTCACCTGCTCGACGAAGCCCCCCTCGGCGTGGAGACGCATTCCGACACCACCGGCAACGACGATGAGTTCGCCGGCGAGGGCGTCCTGCTCGTGCACTACGAGGACCTGTCGTCGACCGCCCAGACGCTGCAGTACGAGTTCACGCCCGCGCAGATTCAAGCCCTCAACGACTACGGCGCCGACGGGCGGTTCGCCCTCGGGTTCGACCCCGACTGCCACTTCTACAACTGCGGCGTCGAGCTCGACATCATGGGCGCCCCCATTCCGGAGCCCGCGACGATCTTCGTAATCGCGGCCGGCGGCGCGCTCGTCGTCGTCCGACGCCGGCGCCGGAAGTAACGCCCTGTTCTCCCCGGGCTCGTCGCCCTTCCGAGCCCGGGGCTGAGATAGACCACCTTCGCCCAGGTAGCGGCGGTCGGGACGGTTCCCGGCCGCCGTTGCCGCGCGCCGGCGGCCGGTGGCCAACCGCGTCAGGGCACAAGTACGTGACAGTCGAGGTAGCGCACGCCCCAGCGCCGGGCCTGGGCGTGGGTGGGGAACAGCACATCCAGCCGGCCGCCCGTGATGGCCCGGCCCCGGTCCTTGACCTGAGCCCAGCCGTAGCCGGGGACGTGAATCCACGTGCCGAACGGGATGCCCCGGGCAGCCGCGAGCAGCTTCCCGAAGGCTGGAGCCCCGCTGGCTGTCTTGCCGTCGGCGTACTTGCCGCAGCACTTGCGGCACGGGCAGTAGGCCGTCACACGGAAGCGCAGCACCCGCGTGCGGGGGCCGGCGGCGGCCTCGGCGGCCTCACCGACGGCTCGGTCTGCCATCGTCGCCGCCCGGCGTGCGGGCACAGGAGCCGCCGCGGGCGTCGGCCGCGCCGGTGCTTGGGCGGCAGGCGCGGGGGCCATCAGCGGCACCGGCGCGGCCGCTGCCCCGCCCGTCGGGCGGAACACCAGCGCCGCCGCCGTCAGCGCCGCACAGGCCAGGATCACCAGCCCGCCGAACGCGTCGGTCTGTAGAACTCTCCGCATGGGTCCGCTCCTGAGGGAGACTCCGTGGGGTGTGGGCCCCGCTCGTCAGCCGGGGCTGTCACTGCAGGTTTGGTGTGGGGGCTTGCGGCACGGCCGCCCGCGGCCGCCTTGATGTAAGAGTCCTCTTTACGCCCGCCGCCAGGGGCGGGTTCGCAAGTCGGGCAAGAATACGGTGTGCGCCGCGGATGTCCAGGAGAATTCGACAGGAAAATCTGATGGATTTCGTGGCGAGCGTGTCGGGGCCAGCTCGACCCAGGGCGGCAGCCCTTTCGATCGTCAGGAATTCCGCTTGGCAGGCGCTTCGCCGGATGCTAGAAGCTCGGGCGGTGCGACCCCGCCTGTCCCCGCTAGGCGCAGGCCAATGCCCCTGTCGGAGGAAGGCACGATGAACACGGTCCTCTACTGGTTCTCCGGAACGGGCAATTCGCTGCACGTCGCGCGGTTCATCGACACGCTCGCCCCCGGCGACGCGTACGTGTTCGTCGTCATGACGTACGGCGGCGCCCCCGGCTCGGCCGCGGGGATCACGCGAAAGATGCTGCGGCGACGCGGCATCGAACCGGCCGCGATCTACGGCGTCCAGATGGTCGAGAACTACCCGCCGCTCGGCGGCGCCCCGCCGGAAGAGAAGCAGCGGCAGCTGCTCGACGAGGGCGAGCGGCGGATCGGCGAGATCGTCGAATCGCTGAAGGCATCGCCTCGCGGGCACGTGGATCGGGCCCGCCCGCTGTTTCGCCTGCTCGGCCGGCTGGCGTATCCGCTGTTCCGCTGGGGGCTGAAGCGCTCCGACCGCAAGTTCACGGCCGATGATAAGTGCAATTCCTGCGGTGTGTGCGTGAAGGTTTGCCCCATCGAGAACATCGAACTCGCCGACGGCCGGCCGCGCTGGCTCGGCCGTTGCGAGCAGTGCTACGCGTGCTTCCACCTGTGCCCACAAAGCGCGGTGCAGCGCGGTCGCAAGACCGCCGAGCAAGTCCGCTACCATCACCCGGCCGTCACGCCGAAGGACTTCATGTTTCGGGGCGAATAGCCGCCCTACTTGCGCGGGAAGACCTGGCGCAGGCGGGCGTAGAGAGCGAGGGATTCCTCCAGCGTCTCCTGGGCGTCCATGTTGACTAGGAACCGCGTTTCGGGGGAGATCTGGCGCAGTTCGCGGACTTCTCGCTCGTCGGTCCACGCGACGACGAACGGCTTGTCCGGCCACGCCTTCAGGGCCGTCGCCGGGCCGCCCTGATCCGCGAACACGCGCTGCCACGCACGCAGGCCCGGCAGCTTGCGAAACGACGGGAATTGATGCGCCGCGCTCGCGCAGCAGTGAATCGAGATCCCCCCGTACCGCTCGCTCAGCCGCGTCAGCGACGGAAGCGAAAGCGCCTCGAACGTCGCCGGCGAGATCGACCCCACCTCATCCTCGGAAAGCCAGATCCCCAGCTCCGGCGGCGACCACGCCCGCGGGCAGTGGCACATGTTCACGTTTGGAAGCTCCGCCAGATACCGGTCGAGAAACCGCACCAGCAGCCGCTCGCACTTGGCCACCAGGCGCCGCACCGGCTTGGGGGCCGTCGCGCACGCGATGAAGAACTCCTCCTTCCGCCACACCATCGCCGCGATATCGAACGGGCTCTGGACGTCCGGCACGGCGACGGGGACCTCCGGCCCGAGCGCTTCGGCCGCCAGGCGGGCCAGCTCCAGCGTGCGGCGGAGCGTGGGCACGTCGTCGATCTCGGGCTCGGGCAGCGCGTCGGCTTCGTCGGCGGTGTTCACAGCCGGCGTGGCGGCGGCGTTGGTGTCGGTGTCGTACACGTGCAGCGGACAGCCGAACGCGGCCGCGAATATGCCCGTGTTCGCGTGGGTCGAGACGACGTAGGGGACGGAATCATCGCCGATCCGCTCGTGCCATTCGAGCTGCGCCTCGTAGCGGCGCAGAACGTGGTCGCGCCAGTCGGCCACGGGACGGTCGGACAGCGTGAAGTCGCCGAGCGGGCAGCCGCCGGGCTCGGTCGCGTTCATGATGATGGCGTGCCCGTCCGTCTCGCCCGTGAAGAACGCACGCAGGTACGCCATGTTCCGTTCGATGCTCTCTCGCATAGAGGGGAATTCCTTCCTTGCGTTCGCGGCGTGTCTATCCCGAGCGGGCGAGAGAGTCAAGCCGCCGGCCGCGGCCGCCGGAAGGCCGTTGCCGATTGCCTGTTGCCTATTGCCTGCGCCGGGCTAGGATAGCGACCATGAGCGAGCCCTCCGCAGGCCCGATGACCTACAAGCAGGCGGGCGTCGATATCGACGCCGGCGACGAGATGGTCGAGCGGATCCGCCCGTTCGTCGAGCGGACCCGCGACGCCCGCGTCCTCGGCAGCCTCGGCGGTTTTGCCGGGGCATTCCGCCTCGACTTCGAGCAGCGACTCCTCCGCCGCAACTACCGCGACCCGGTCCTCGTCGCGTGCGCGGACGGCGTGGGCACGAAGGTCAAGGTCGCCGCGGCCATGGGGCGCCTCGACACCGTCGGCATCGACTGCGTCGCCATGAACGTCAACGACATGGTCTGCTGCGGCGCGGAGCCGCTGTTCTTTCTCGACTACATCGGCACCGGACGGCTCGGCCCCGAGCCGATGGCCGAGATCGTCAAGGGCGTCGCGGAAGGCTGTGTTCGCGCGGGGTGCGCCCTGCTCGGCGGCGAGACGGCCGAGATGCCGGACGTGTACCGCGCCAAGGATTTCGACCTCGCCGGCTTCGCCGTCGGCGTCGTCGAGCGGCGGCGGATCATCGACGGGGCGAACGTCGAGGTCGGCGACGTGGCGATCGGCCTGGCCTCGGACGGCATTCACTCCAACGGCTTCGGCCTGGCGCGCAAGGTGCTGCTCGGGCGCGGCAGGTACGGCCCCACCTCGCGGCCGCCCGAGCTGGAGGGGGCCTCCGTCGGCGAGACGCTCCTGACGCCGACGCGGGTGTACGTGCGGCCGGTGCTGCGTGTCCTGTCGGGCTACCGCGTGAAGAAGGTGGTCAAGGCGATGGCGCACATTACGGGCGGCGGCCTGCCCGGCAACCTGCCGCGCGTGCTGCCGGAGGGGCTCACGGTACGGATCAAGCGCGACAGTTGGCCGGTGCCGCCGATCTTCGAGCTGATCGCCGCGAAGGGCCCCGTGGACCCGATCGAGATGATGCGCGTGTTCAACATGGGCGTCGGGTTCGTGATGGTGGTGTCGCGGCACTTCGCGCAGGCGATCATCCACCGCCTGCGGCGGATGGGCGAACGGGCGTGGGTGCTGGGCAAGGTCCGCAAGGGCGGTCCGGAACTGGAATGGACGTAGAGGGATTGTCGGTTGACGATTTCCGATTGACGATTGGGCCGCGGATACGGGGTTGGCCGACGGGCGAGAATTCGCGACTCCTGATCCGAGATTCGGAACGCGTGACGGGTGAGTGAGCGGGTGAACATCCTGGTCGTCGGCTCGATCAACATGGACCTGATGGTCCGCACGCCGCACATGCCCGCCCCGGGCGAAACGGTGCACGGCGAGGGGTTCGTGACCACGCCCGGCGGCAAAGGCGCGAACCAGGCTGTGGCGGCCGCGCGGCTGGGGACGGCGGTGACGATGATCGGGCGCGTAGGCGAAGATGCGTTCGGCCGCGAACTGCTTGCGAACCTGAAGGCGGAGGGCGTGGCGTGCGAGGCTGTGCTGCCGACGCCGGAGGTAGCGACGGGCGTGGCAGTGATCGTGGTGGACGCCGCCGGGGAGAACTCGATCGTGATTGCGGGCGGGGCGAACCGGCTCGTGACGCCGGACGACGTGTTCTCGCAGGAGGCGCTATTCGAGCGGGCGGACGCGGCGGTGCTGCAACTGGAGACGCCGCTGCCGACGGTGCGGGCGGCGATCGATCTGGCGCGGCGGCACCGGTGCCGAACGGTGCTGGACCCGGCGCCGGCGCCCAAGCGGCTGCCGGAGGAGTTGTGCCGCGTCGATGTGCTGTCGCCCAACGTCGGCGAGGCCGAGCAACTCACCGGAAATCGCGCCGGCGACGAACGGGCGAACAAGACCATCGCGACGGATCTGATCGCGCTGGGGGCAAGGGCGGCCGTGCTCAAGCTCGGGCCGCGCGGCTCGCTGGTCGTGACGGCCGACGGAAACATCGCGCGGGCGCCGGCGTACAAGGTGGACGTGACGGACACGACGGGCGCGGGCGACGCGTTCACGGCTGCCCTGGCGGTCGCGGCGGCGCGCGGGCAGCCGCTGGCCGACGCATCCCGGTACGCGAACGCCGCGGGCGCACTGGCCTGCACGAAGCTCGGCGCCCAGGCCGCCCTCCCTACCGCCGACGAAGTCCGCATCCTCATGGCCGACCAGGAGGCATAGGCGGCTGGAGTTGACCGTATGCCGATTCGTTTGCCGCACGACAGGCGGATATGGTCCAATGAGTGACGTATGGATTTTGCCCGCAACGAAACCTGGCCAGAGTACCGTCGGCGGCTGATCCGCGAGACGGAGCTGTTCATCGAATGGGGCCTCGCCCACCCGGACGAGGTGATGGGGATCCCGGTCAAGCGCGCGGGCGGCGGCGGCTTCCCCCGAGCGGTCGGGCAGTGGTTCTGGGATGTGGCGCTGACGAACCGCGTGACGGAGCGGATTCGCCGCTGGCGGGGCTTCTTCCGCGGCCGGCGGTGGCGGAGATGACCGGGGGCGCGGACGGCGACCGACCGGCGCGACCTTAGCCACCGGTCACGGTCACCAGGCAGCGGCGCGTCCGCGGGCCGTCAAACTCGCAGAAGAACACGGCTTGCCACGTGCCCAGGACAAGCTGCCCGTCGGCGACCGGCACCGCGGCCGAGCATCCCACCAGCGTGCTCTTGACGTGGGCCGCGGAGTTGCCCTCGCCATGTTGGTAGAAGGGCTGACGCCATGGCACGGCAGCCTCGAGCGACGCGAGGATGTCGTGCGGCACGTCGGGGTCGGCGTTCTCGTTGATGGTGACACCCGCCGTCGTGTGCGGGACGAACACCGTCGCGACGCCGCTGGCCACGCCCGACTTGCGGACGACGGCCGCGACCTGCGAGCTGATGTCGATCATCTCGCTGCGATGGTGCGTTTTGACATCGAAATTGGCCGGCTTCATCGGCGGTCTCCGTGGTTAGCCCGCGGCAGCCGGTGCGTCAACGTCGGCCGGGTCGGGCAGGTTGCAGAGCCTCTCGAGCGCGGTGCAGACGGCATCGGCGTTGGCAAGCGGGATGTCGGGCTCCCACTCGGCGTAGAGGATCAGCCCGCCGGCGGGGTCGTAGAGCCCCTCGAACACCTCGCCGATGTGCTCCTCGATCTGCGATGGCGTGGCGAACGGGAAGAGTTGCCGGTCGAGGTCCTGGTCGAGAGCGACCTTGCCTTTGGCCTCGGCGCGCAGCCCCTCCAGTCCGTTGGCGCCGATCTGCGGATTGAGCACCGTGACGCCGACCTCGATGAGGTCGCCGATGATTTCCAGCACGTGCCCGTCGGTGTGGAAGCGGACCGGCACGCCGCGGTCGCGGCAGGGGCCGATCATCCGCTCGTACGACGGCTTGATCCACCTGCGCCACATGGGCGGGCTGATCGGCAGCGACCGCTGGAGCCCGAGGTCCTCGCCGAGGCCGATCATTTCCGCGCCGAGATCCATCGCCTTGCGGATCACCGTCACATTGTAGTGGTCAAGGATCGCGATCAGGTCGTTCAGCCGCGGATCTCCCATGGCGAAATCCACCATCAGGTTCTCGAACCCGCGCAAGTAGTAGAGCAGCATGTAGAAGAACCCGTGCGGCAGCGGGCTGCCCATCGCCACGTCACCGTGCCGCTTCGCGTCGGTCAATTCGCGAGCGACCGAATCCCAATCCCGTAGGCCGACCCGGTCGTCGATCTCCGGCTCCGGCGGTCGCCACGTCTCCATCGCCGACCAGTCGGCCAGCGGGTGCCCGACAACCTGCCCGGCCAGGCCGGCCTCCACGTTCTCCCACACGTTCCCCCAGCAGTCCGTAGTTCGTCCCAGCAAGTAGAAGGGATTCGGATTGGCGTCGTAGTCCTTCCCGCCGCGGCGGTAGTCGGGGAAGACTTTGGGGTGCGCGAGAACCACCTCCTCGAGCCGCTCGCGGTATCTCATCCACGTGGCCGGCATAATCCCCACGTGGCACGGCGTCCACTGCGGATGATCGAAGTAGATCGCCTTCAGATAGTTCACCGTGCGGCGGTTCTTCCCTTCGTAGCTGATCATCCCTCACCGCCCCCCACCTCCCCGGCCTCCGGCTCCAGAACGCCCCCGGCGTTGCGGATCGCCTCCTGCAAGCATCTCACATCCACCGACCGCACGTTGCCCCCAGGCAGGCACATCGCGGCCGCGTGCCCCGCCGCCTGCCCGATGCACATCACCGTCGGCATGATCCGCAGCGATGAATGCGCCTCAACGTCGGCGGAGATGCTCCGCCCTGCGACCAGGACGTTGGTCAGCCCCTTGGGCGTCAGGCAGCGGTACGGGATCTGGTAGTACCCGCCCGGCGGCATGCCCTGAAGGTTCGTCTGGTTCTGCTTGTCGCCATGGATGTCGATGCCGTACGAGCAGCACGCCACGGCGTCATCGAACCGGCGGCAGGCCTTCCAGTCGTCGTAGCTGAGCACGTAGTCGCCCGTCACCCGCCGGCTTTCGCGGATGCCGATGTGCGGGCCGGTCTTGACCAGCCAGCACTCCTCGTAACCCGGCACGTTCGCCTTCAGCCACGCCACGAAGTTGTCCACGCGCCGCCGCCCCTCCGCCTCTGCGTCGCTCAGGTCGAACGGCTCCACCGTGTTCCGGCCGGAGATCCGGATCGCGTTGAAGTGGACCCATCGCTTCTCGCCCTTGCCGGCTAGGCAACTGACGTTCGTGTTGACGAGCGCCGGACTGTCGTTCGCCCCGGCGACCGCCAGCTTCTTGAGCTCCGCTCCCGAGGGGGCCCGGTCGCCATCGACGTTGCCGACGATGAACTTCGTGGTCATGGGCATCACGCGGCCGTTTCCATCTCCAAACTCGGCCTCAGCGCCGGCCTGCACCGCCAGCAGCGCGTCGCCGGTGCCGTCGATGAACACTTGGCCCGTCACGCGGAGGGGGCCACCGTTGTGGGCGAACGTCGCAGCCGTCACGCGGCCGTCCGCCGCAAGGGCGTCGAACAGCGCTGCGTGAAAGACCACCCGCACGCCCGCCTCGGCGGCAAGTTCATCGAGCACGAGCTTGGCGCACTCATCATCGAAGTGGATGCAACGGCCGTCCCTCGCTCCGCCGCGGGCGATCATCCACTCGCACATCTCGCGGAAAACGCCGGCATTGACCACCTTCCGTGGCGCGTCGTCGGGACCGGGCGACGTCTCATGCGGCATGAACGGGCAAACCATCATCGTCGTCATTCCGCCGCCGAGGCATCCCTCGCGCTCCAGGAGAACCGTCTTCGCGCCTCCTCGGGCCGCCGCCACCGCGGCCGCGAACCCGCCCGGCCCACCGCCGACCACCACCACATCGTATCCGTCCACTGTGTGCATCGATTGCTCCTTGCTTGCCCCCGAAATCCTATCAGACGTTGTGCGAATCGCGAGTGTGGATTTGGGAACCGTGGACGCTGCACGGGAACCGGGCCTCCTCCCCAAGGCGAGAGGCGCACCGCGTTGCGGCGCACCCCTTGCTCCATTGACGCCCGCGATAGGCCCCTCGAGGCGGCGGGAAGCACTTCTAGATTGCCGCAGCCCTCGCGGCGGCCTAGAATTGGCCGGTGCGGCCCCACAGACGCGGCCGCAAACGCACCTCGCGCAACCGTGCTGCACCTGAAGACAAGGAGTGATCTCCATGAAATGGGTCCTGCGAATCACCCTCGGCGTGGTTGTTCTGCTGATCATCGCAGCCGTAGTCGTGTGGCTGATGATCGATTCGATCGCCAAGACCGCTATTGAGGAAGGCGGCACGTACGCCCTCGGCGTCGAGACCACCGTCGCGGACGTGGACGTGTCGATCCTGGGCGGATCGGTAGCGCTCGATGGTCTTCGCATCGCCAACCCGGAAGGTTTCCAGTCCGAACACCTCATGAAGTCGGGCAAGTTCGCCCTGGAGGCCCGCACCGGCAGCCTGTTCAGCGATACCATCGAAGTCAGCAAGTTCGAACTCGACGGACTCGACGTGAACCTGGAGCAGAAGCTCGACGGCAGCAATATCACGAAGGTCATGGAGAACCTCAAGAAGCTGGCCGGCAAGTCGGAGGAAACCAAGCAGGAAGAGGGCCCCGGCAAGAAGATTAGGGTTGAAGTCCTGACCATCAGGAACGTGGTCGCGCACGTGCACGTCCCGGCCCTCACCGGCGGCACGCAGAAGCTGCTGACCATCAACGTGCCGCCGATTGAGCTGAAGGACGTAACCGACGAGAACGCCGAGGGCCTGCTGCTGAGCGAATTCAGCGGGCGGCTCGTGGCGGCCGTGCTCGCGGCCGTCGTCGAGGCGGGCGCGGGCGACATCCCGGCCGCGTTCCGCGCGAACCTCTCGGCCGACATCGCCGGCGCGACGAAGGCCATGGGCGACAAGGCCGAGGCCATCGTCAGCCAGGTTGGCGGGCAGGTGACGGAGATGCTCGACGAAGGGATCCGGGAAGCCGGCGAGGCGACGACGCGGCGTGCGGGCGAATTGCTGGAGGGCATTCTCGGCGGCGACGAGGACTGACGCATGGGGCGCCTGATCGACAGCGTCAAGCGGCGGCTGGAGAACCTGCGCACCGCGCCCGGCGACGAGATGGGGCGCTGGGCGCGGTTTGTCCGCTACCAGATGCAACTGTGGCGGTTCTGCGCGCGGAGGCTGCGCGAGCACAACGCCCTGGCGATGAGCGCTGCGCTGTCGTTCCGGACCCTCTTCGCCCTCGTGCCGACGCTGGTGCTGGCCGTCCTGATTCTCAAATCCGTCGGCAGCATCGACGCGTCGGCCCTGCTGCGGCGGTCGCTGGAAGCGTCGGGGCTGTCTGAGGTGGCCCTCCGCGCCGAGGCCCGCGGGCCGGACCGGCCCGAAGCCGCGCCGCCGGCCCCCGCCGAAGACCGGCGGGCCGAAGGCGCCGCGCCGCCGGCGACGGACGGCCCCACGACAGCGACCGCGCCGGCCGAGGACGCCGACGACGACGGCGAGGAGCGCGTGATCGGCGCGCTCCGGCGGATCGAGCGGCTCGTCGAGGACGTCGAGCAGAAGCTCACGCTGGGCGCGCTGGGCCCCGTGGGCTTCGCCCTGCTCATCTGGGCGGCGCTCGCCCTGATGACCACCATCGAGCGGTCGCTCAACCGCGTCTTCCAGGCGCCGCGGTCTCGGTCGCTGGGGCGGCGGATTCTGCTCTACTGGGCGGCCGTCACGTTCGTGCCCATCGTCCTGGCCACCGTACAGTACGCCGCCGGGCAGGTCACCGACGCCGCCGAGGCCATTCCGGGCGTCTCGTGGATCGTCGCCACGCTCGGCTGGATCGGGCCGGTGCTGGCGGGTGTGTTCCTGCTGGCGGCCATCTATGTGTTCATGCCGAACACCCGCGTTCAGTGGCGGTCGGCGTTCGGCGGGGCGGCCGTCGCCGTCCTCATGTGGCTGCTGGCGAAGTGGGGCTTCACCACCTACGTCACCCAGATCATTCGCCAGCGGAGTCTGTACGGGGCCCTGGGGCTGATTCCGCTGTTTCTCATCTGGATCAACTTGTGCTGGCTGGTGTTCCTGTTCGGGGCGGAGTTGTCGCACACGGCCGCAAACCTCGAGCGGTTCCGTTCGGCGGAGGAGGCGGAAAGGATCGTGCTCGGGCCGTGGGATCTGCTGGCGGCGTCGCTGGCGGTGGTCGGCCCGTACGCGGCGGGCAAGGGACCGGCCGGCAAGGACGCGGTGGTCGAGCGGCTGGGCCTGCCGGAGCAGCCCGTGGAGCAGTTGCTCTCGCGACTGGCGCGGGCCGGGGTGGTCTGTGAAGTCGCCAGCGGCGAACGGGAAGGGCTCGACGGGCAAGGCATCGCGGCGAAGGCCTACGTTCCGGCCCGGCCGGCGGAGGCGATCAGCGTGCGGGAGGTGCTCGACACGGGCTTCGCGGGGCGCGACCTGCCACCGGGCAGCCGCTACGGCGGAGACATCGGACGGTGCATCGGCTCCGTCCGCGAGCGTGCCGACGCGGCGCTTCAGTCGATGACGCTCGCCGACCTCACCGCCTGCGTACGGAAGGACGAAGGCGCCTGAGCCATGGACTGCGGCCGCTGCGACGCCGCTTTGCGTCCGCTGTTGTTCGCCGCGCACGCGGGTGGCACCTCCGCCCGCCGCGCGGTAATGTACCCGCCATACACACCCGACCAACGCAGGGGAACGCCATGACACGACGCGCTATGCCTTTGCCGGCCCTGGCTCCGATACTTTCCGTCGTTGTGTTCCTTGCTGGCTGCACAAGTGAGACACCCAGCTCTGGCGATGCCGCGCCCCAGGCGGTCGGCGCTTCTCATCAAGACAGGCGCCCTCGGCCACTCGAGGTAGCGCTCGCTCCACCCGCAGATGTTTCCGCGGCCGGGCAAGTTTCGTTCTTCGGCATCACGGACCGGGCGGATTGCGTGGTCTTCGTGGTTGAACGGTCCTCCACGATGGTTGTCGAGGGAAGGTTCGACATTGTCAGATACAGATTGACTCAGGCCATCGGTGACCTTGGCGATAGGCAGTCGTTCCATGTTGTGTTCTTCGGCGCACCGACACCTATCGAGTTCGCGCCGCGCAAGCTTGTACTCGCGACGCAGGAGACAAAGGCCTCTGCGGCTGATTTCATCGAGCATCAGGTCGCAGAGGGCACCACCGTGGCGCTACCGGCGCTCGCTCGCGCGATCGAGGTGCTTGAAATAGATGAAAAGGACAAACGAACGATTGTCTACCTTGTCAAGGCATGGGATTTCGAGTGGCCGGGGGAAGTGCAGAACAGGTACGAGGACCACACGGGCAACGAGGCGGTAGTGGCGTTCCTCCGCGAGAAGAACCGAGCGACGGGCGCGGCCCTGGACGGCAAGCCGCCCGAGACCCGCCTGGCTACCGTCCACACGATCCTGATCGGCTGGGGGCACCCCCGGGCTATCAATGTCCTCAAGCAAATCGCGGCCGAGAACGGGGGCGAGTTCCGGCACGTTCAGTTCAACGAGTAACGGCGCGGCCTATGGCGTGCGGCGATTGCGGCGCCGCTGTGGATCCCGGCTACTCTGTGTCCCTCGGCGCCCCGTTGTGATGCGAAAACCAAAGCGGTGCGGCCGGCCCCGCACTCCAAGGGCCCTATCGCCGCGCCTCGACTGTGCTATGGAGTGCGGCGGCTGCGACGCCGCTTTGGATCCCACTCTCCTCCGCCGATATCGTAGTCGTCGTGGACCTTCACGCGGTCCATCGGCAGCGAGTAGATTGTGCTGACCTGCGCCGGGCGAGCCGTTTGCTCGAACCATGCGGCCGAACACCACGGATACCGGTTCGCGACCGCGACGAGGCCGTGCTTGACCGGGTTCTGGTGCACGTAGTCGAGCTGCGCCAGATAGGACTTCTGATACGTCAGCCGCGTCTCCCAGACGTTGTGCCAGACCTTGCGATTCTCGGCTTGGTCGAGGCGGTTGACCCATTTTGCCGTTTTCTCATGGAGCAGCCCGAGCATCCGGGTGAGGCTGCCGGCTGAATTCTGCTTCGCCGGCAAATGCCCGACGAAATGATAGTGGTTCGCGAAGACGGCCCAGGCCTCCAACGTCCAGCCGAAGTCCCGGGCGACCGCCAGCAGGCCACGGTGCAGGATCTTCAGGCGTTGCCTCCCGCGGAAGTGCGAGCGCTTCAGATAGGTCCCGGCCGTGACGATGAACGTGCCGGCCTCGGAGAGCCGGTGCGCAGGCGCATGCGGCCAGGGAATCACGCGCTTCTTGGGCCCTTGTAGCCTGGCTTCTGGAGCTTCGCCGAGCGTGCTCTCACTGTCTGCCATCAGGGATTCCCCAGATCGATGCAAAGAGGCGTCACAGCCGCTGCACTCCATAGCACAACCGACGCGCGGCGACAAGCCATTTGAGTGCGACACCGGCACCGCTCTTGTTCCCCCACGACAACAGCGCCGAGGGACACAGAGCAGCAGGAATCCAGAGCGGCGTCACAGCCGCCGCACTCCATAGCACCGAGCACCGACGCGGCCACGATTTCTTTTGCCCATTTCCGGCCGGTTGCCGATACAATGGGCAAGTCGTATCGAGCACGCCGCCTTGCGGCTGCCCTTCGGGCAGGCCGGATGAGCGGGTGCGGTCAGGGCGCCTGAGGAAACGTCGGGCGCACTGGGAACGGGCCGGTCCCATTGGGGACGCCCGAGTTCCCGACTGCCCGGCGCGGCATACCCACACGGGGCTGCACTCCACGCAACTCCCGCCGCGGACGAGGGTATTTCTGTAGTGGGAGCGCGGGCCGCGCTTGGTCCGCAGGCCTTCCGAACGGAAGGCCGTTGGAGAGTGCGTAGTGAGTGAAGTTCAGTTCAGCGATTTCCCGTTCGCGGAATCGGTCCATCAGAGCATCCGGGCGGCCGGTTTCGAAACACCGACGCCCATCCAGGCCGCGTGCCTCCCGCCCATCCTCGACGGCCGCGACGTGATCGGCGTGGCCCAGACGGGCACGGGCAAGACAGCCGCCTTCGCCCTGCCGATCATTCAGCGGCTGACGGGCCGGCCCGAGATGGGCGCGGTCGTGCTGGCGCCCACGCGCGAACTCGCCGGGCAGATTGCAGACGTGTTCCGCCAGCTCGGCGAGCCAGGCGGCATCCGGCTGGCGACGACGGTCGGCGGCACGCCGCTCGACGACGACTACAAGGCGCTGGCCTCGTGGCCGAACGTGCTGGTCGCGACGCCGGGGCGGCTGATCGACCATATCGAGAACCGCAAGGTCTCGTTCGCGGAGGTCGAGGTGCTCGCCGTCGATGAGGCGGACCGCATGCACGACATGGGGTTCATCCCGCAGATCCGGCGGATTCTGGCCGAGATGCCGCAGAAGCGCCAGACGCTGATGTTCACCGCGACGATGCCCGCCGACGTCGAGCGGATCGCCCGGAAGCACATGCGCGACCCACAGCGGATCCAGGTCGGGGTGTGCGCGCCGGCGCACCGCGCCCGGCAAGAGCTGTATGAGATGGCGGAGGAGGCCAAGGGTCCCCTGCTGCTCAAGCTCCTGCACCAAACCACCGGGCGCGTGCTGGTGTTCGTACGGACCAAGCGAGGCGTGGATCGGCTGGCCCGCCGCATCGGCGGACGGGGCCTGCGCAGCTCGCGGATTCACGGCGACCTGGAGCAGGACCAGCGCGACCAGGCGGTGGCCGCGTTCCGCGACGGAACCTGCCGCGTACTGGTGGCGACGGACATCGCCGCCCGTGGCTGGGACATCAGCGACATCGAGCACGTGATCAACTACGACTTCCCGCACCACGCGGAGGACTACGTCCACCGCATCGGGCGCACGGCCCGGGTCGAGGCGAGCGGCCTGGCGACGAGTTTCGTCACGCCGAAGGACCGGCGCTTCCTCAGCAGCGTTCGCCGAATGATCGGCGACAAGCTCCCGGAGCCCGTTCGGCTCGACAGCTACGACCCGGGCGAAGAGGAGCCGCAAGGGAGACGATCGCGCCGCCGGTCGCGCGGGGGCAATTTCCGGCGCAGCCGTTCCCGCGGCCGAGGGCGAAGCTCGCGGAAACGAGAGGCCCAGCCCGCTACGGCGAGGTAACGCTGCCCAACACGGCTGCACCGGCCGCCCCCGATGCGGCGGCGCAGTGGGCAGCGAAGCCGTCGAGCCGGGCGGCCGCGAGCATCGCGTGCGACACGGCCCGCCACGCCTCGGCCGGTAGGCCAAACTTGCCGGCGGGAACCGTCGACGACGGGCACATGAGGTCGCGGATGCGGGCGGCAAGGTGGATGCTCGCCGCCCCGCGCCCGGCGAGCACCACATCGTGCGGGCGCTCCGTGAGCCCGGCGATCGCCCGCGCGACCGCCCGGGCGACGGATTCCGCCATGGTCGCCAGTAGGCTCTCGCCTTCGCAGCCGCCCTTGCGCGCCATCATCCACACCCGGGCAAGGTAATCGCTGCCCCACCGCCCCGGCTCGGCGCCTCTCGGTACGGGCGCCCGGAAGAAGCGCTCGGCAAGCAACTCGTTTAGCAGGGCCGCGTTCACCTCGCCCCGTGCCGCGGAAGCGCCCTCCGCGTCGTCGTGCTCGTACAGCTCGCGCGCCAGCGCTTCGAGCGGCCCGACGCCCGGGCCTACGTCGAAGGCGACGACCTCGCACGCCGCCGCCGCCGACCCCACGAACGTAAGCGACGCCATATCGCCCAAGTGGACCAGCACTCGCGACCAGCGCTCATCCCGCAGCATCCGCCAATCCGGCCAGGCGCAAACGGCCGTGCCATTGCCTCCGGCCGCGAGGTCGCTATCGGCGAACCGGGCCGCGACCGGAACGCCCGCCTCCTGCGCGAGCGCCGCCGGGCGACCCAACTCCACCCCCGGCGCCACGGGCACGCCCGAAGAGCCGATGCTCGCGACCGGCCCCGTGTCGGCAAGGTCCCTGGCGACGACGCCCAGCGCGCACCCGACGTCCCTATCGAGTTCGGCGAGAGCGGAGAGGGTCAGCTTGCCCGCGCGGGCAGCTTCGATCCGGCCGGTCAACCCGGGGGACACTTCGCGCCTCGCGTACCCGGTCAGCCGCGGCCGCATCTGCTGATCGTTTCCGCGCACGGCGATCCGCGCGGCGTTCACGCGCCCGCCGTCCACGTACAGCCCGATGAAGTTTCGTTCGGCGGCCTTCGGCATGCCGTGTCCTCAGACCCAGAGCATAGCCGCACCAACCGCCCGCGCCCACACGCCCGAACGAGATGACGCATGGAATTCGGCCGTGCAGCGTGTATGATGCGCCCTTGGGCCCGGGTTTGCCGGGCCGGTTGGCGTTGCGGGGCTCTCGCCGTCCGCGTGCGGTCGAGCCGGCAGCACCCGAGAAGGATGAACCCGACGTGCAACTTCCCCGTCGCGCTCGAGGCGATGAACTACTCAAGCCCGGAGAACTGAGCCGGCTGCTTGCGCGTCTCCGGAAACTCGCCCCCCGCCACGACCTGGCTACCGTCATCGCCTGCGCGTTCGACCGTCGCACTCGGATGCTGCCGTTCCTCTATGCCGACACCCACATGGCCCCCGCCGGCGCCCGGGCGGTCGGCTCGGCCATGGTGGAGGCGGGCTTCCCCAAGACGCGAATCGTCCTTCAGCAGTGGAACCGGAACTTCCGGCCCTCCCGGATGCGCCTCGACGGCCGCCTGCCCGACATCTTCATGATCTCCAGCATGCAAATTCACTGGGCCCCCTGCCGCGAGCTCATCCGCGACGTCTGCCGCATCGAGCCCGACCGCCGGCCGCTCGTCATCGTCGGCGGGCCCAAGGTCATCTATGAGCCGTGGGATGTCTTCGGCCCCGACGCCGACGACCCGTGGTCGGCCGACGTGGCCGTCACCGGCGAGGAGTTCGTCCTGCTCAGCCTGCTCGAGGCCGTGCTGTCGGAACGGGCCGGGGGCGAATCGGTCCGTAGCGCGTTCCTGCGGGCGCGGGACAAAGGCGCCCTCGATGGCATTCTCGGGCTGGTCTATGCCCGCGGCCGGGAGGGATCGCCCGAGGAACTCGTCGATACGGGCATCCAGCGGCTCCTGGGCGATCTCGACGAGTTACCGCACCCCGTGCATGGGTACGGCCTGCTGGAGCAGCCGAGTTCGAGGGATACGCTGGCCTCACGACCGCTTGCGGCCAACAAGATCAGCCGCCGCACGCCCATCGCCTCCCTCGTGCTGACGCTGGGGTGCAAGTTCGGCTGCGAGTACTGCCCCATTCCGGCGTACAACCAGCGGCAGTACCGATGCAAGAGCGGCGAGCGGGTGGCCGAGGAAATCGCCCGGCTGTACCGCACGTACCGGCTGCGGTTCTGCTTCGGCGCGGATGATAACTTCTTCAATGATCCGGAGCGTACGCTGGAGATCGGCGAGGCGCTCTTGAGGCGGGCGGAGGGCGGCTCGCGGCCGCACCGCAAAACCCGCCTCGCCACGGAGGCGACGATCCACGACACGCTCCGCATGAAGGAGCACCTGCCGATGCTCCGGCGGGCGGGGCTGTACGCCCTGTGGCTGGGCGTCGAGGACATGAGTGGCAACCTCGTCCGCAAAGGCCAAAGCGCCAACGAGACCGTGGAGGCGTTCCGCCTGCTGCGTGAGAACGGCATCCTGCCCGTGCCCATGATGATGCACCACGATGAGCAGCCGCTGATCTCGCGCAACGGAAATGCCGGGCTGCTCAACCAGCTTGGCGTGCTCCGCAAGGCCGGTGCCCTGTATATGCAGATCACCATGCTTACCCCCTCGCCCGGGTCGAAGCTGTACGTCGGCACGTACACCTCGGGGCTGGCGTACCGGCGCGTCGATGGCGTGCCCGTCGAGCCGCACATCGTCGACGGCAACCATGTCGTCGCGTCGAACCACCCCAAGCCGTGGACGCGGCAGCTCAACCTGATCCTCGGCTACCTCTACTTCTACAACCCGCTGCGGATGCTCTGGGCGTTCGTCCGCCCCAAGACGCGGATTCCGTTCGCCGACCTCGACTTCCCGCCCGCCCCCGGCCGGCCCGCGAAGCGAAAGCCCCTGCGCAGCCGACTGCGGCGGAAGTTCCGCACGCGACTCGGGGATGCGGCCGTGCAGGTGTTCGGCATGTGGGGCCTGACGCGGACCATCCCGCGGGCGTTTCGCTGGTTTCTGCGGCTGCGGCGCGGACGGATCGAGCGCACCACCGCGCCGCCAATGAGCCGCGTGCCGATGCGAAGCCCGGACGGCGGCCCGGCCGCCCACGCCCTGCCCGGCACGCCGGGCCCATCCAGCGCCGAGGCCTGAAGAACGGGATTTCAGGCATTCTGGGGATCGCAGGGACCGCAGCCCCAAAGGCTCTCACCCCCGGAATCCCGTTCCCTCGCTCCGGACAGCCCGGCTTGACTGGGGAGGCCGGCGGGCCTAAAGTCCGCCTCTGACCCCAAACGAGGAAGCGCAATGAGAGTTCTTTCGGGCATCCAGCCGTCGGGCAAGCTGCACATCGGCAACTACTTCGGCGCTATCCGCCAGTACGTCGAACTCCAGGAGGAAGGGAACCAGTGCTTCTACTTCCTCGCAAACTACCACGCGCTCACGAGCCTTCAGGACAAGGCCCTGCTGGAGGAGCTTACGCGGCACTTGGCCACCGGCTACCTCGCGCTGGGCATCGACCCTGACCGCAGCGTGTTCTTCGTCCAGTCCGACGTGGCGCAGACGGCCGAACTGTGCTGGATTCTCAACACGGTTTGCCCCGTGAGCCTGATGGAGAAGGGCACGAGCTACAAGGACAAGGTGGCCAAGGGACTGCCGGCGAACATGGGGCTGTTCGACTATCCCGTGCTCCAGGCGGCCGACATCGTCATCTACGACGCGGACCTGGTGCCCGTCGGGCAGGATCAGAAACAGCACGTAGAGATGACGCGCGACATTGCGGGCAAGTTCAACCGGACGTACGAGGCGGATGTGCTCGTGTTGCCCGAGGCGCGGATCGTACCGGAGGTCGCGGTCGTGCCGGGCATCGACGGGCAGAAGATGTCCAAGAGCTATGACAACACGATCGAAATCTTCCAGACGCCCAAGCAGACGAAGAAGCGGTGCATGCAGATCGTCACCGACTCGACGCCGCTGGAGGCCCCCAAGCAGCCCGAGCAGTGCAACGTCTTCTCGCTGCTCAAGCTGTTCGCCTCACCCGAAGAGACGGACGAGATCGCCGGTAAGTACCGCGCGGGGGGCTACGGCTATGGACAGGCCAAGACGCGCCTCGCCGAGCTGATCAACGAGCGGTTCGCCAAGGCCCGCGAGGAGTACGCCGCCCTGGAGAGGGACCCCAACTATGTGCGGGACGTGCTCCGAGAGGGCGGCCGCAAGGCCCGCGAAGTCGCCGAGGCCACCATGGAACGCGTCCGCGCCGCCTGCGGGATCGTGAAGCACTCCTAGCAGGGATCCAGGGGATTCAGGGGATGCGACGAGAGCAATCGCTTGATCAGCGATTCAGCCGATCAGTGGACTCATCGGCTGCTCCAACCGACCAAGTGACAAACGGACCAGCCGACAGACTGACCAGGTGGCCAGCGGACCCACCGATCACCTGAATCACCGAATCACGGATCGTCCAGCGTGCACCCCCTGTATCCCTGCCCGCCTTGCTGCTATTCTCTGAAGGCCATGGAAGACTACCGCGTCCAGCTCGACGTCTACAACGGGCCGCTCGACCTTCTGCTCTACCTCATCCAGCGCGAAGAGGTCGATATCTACGACATCCCCATCGCCCGAATCACCGAGCAGTACCTGGGCTACGTCGATCTGCTCAAGCGGCTCGACCCGAACCTCGCCGGCGAGTTTCTCGTCCTCGCCGCCACCCTTATGGAGATCAAGACCCGCATGCTCCTGCCGCCCGCCGAGCAGGGCGAGGACGAGGAGGGGCTCACCCTCGACCCCCGGGCCGAACTCGTCCGGCAGTTGCTCGAGTACAAGGCGTTCAAGGACGCGGCCGGCGAGCTTTCCGACGCGGCGACCGAGCAGGCGCTGCGATTCCCCCGCCGCCCGGCCGTGCCCGACGATCTCGAAGAGCCCGAGGTGGACCTCGACAACGTCCAGATCTGGGACCTGTTCGACGCGTTCAGCAAGCTGATGGAGTCGATCGGGCATCGGCCGACGCATCACGAGGTGATCTACGACGATACCCCCGTGGAGCTTCACGCAGCCGATCTGCTCGACAGGCTCGGCCGCGAGGGGGCCCTGACCTTCCGGCAGGTATTCGAGGGGCGCGACGCGCTGACGGAGATCATCGGGCTGTTCCTGGCGCTGCTGGAACTCATCCGGCAGCGCAAGATCACAGCCCTCCAAACCGAGAACTTCGGAGAGATCCGCATCGACCTCGGGCCCGGTGACGGTGACGAAGCTGGTGTTTGGGGGGGCAGCCCCTCAGGGGACGACGCCGAATCGGAGCCGGAATCTGCGATCCGCGACCGCGAGGGAGCGGGACCGCCCACCGACGAGCCACATGATCAAGAGGACGAATCATGACGCCGGAAGAGGACCTCAAGCGTCTAGGCATCAACCTGCCCGAGGCCGCCAAGGCCGTCGGGGCGTACGTGCCGGCCGTGCGCACGGGCAACCTGGTCTTCACGGCCGGGCAGATTCCGCTGCGCGACGGCGAGATCGCCTGCGCCGGCAAGGTGCCCGGCGACGTGTCGCTGGAGTCGGCGCAGACGGCCGCGCGTCAGTGTGTGCGGAACGCCCTGGCCGCGCTGCGCGGCGAGCTGGGCACGCTCGATGCCGTGCGGCGCGTCGTCCGCATGAACGTGTACGTGGCGTCGTCGGACGGCTTCACGGGTCAGGCGCAGGTGGCGAACGCGGCGAGCGAGCTGCTGACGGAGGTCTTCGGCCACGCCGGCCGGCATACGCGCTGCGCCGTGGGCGTCGCGGAACTGCCGCTCGGCGCGCCCGTCGAACTCGACCTCATCGTCGAGACGACTTGATCATGGGAATCACAAAGGTCACGAAGGCAACCAAGCCATTGCTGGGGGGCGCCCCTTCGGGGGGCGATGAAGAACGGCAAGATCAGAAAGGGGCAGCGGAGAAGGGCGAATGGCCGGAAGGGCTGGCGGCGCTGGCGCCGGAGTACCTGAAGGTGCTCCCAAAGGACCGTTTCACGGAGGAGGCGCTGAAGTACCGCCACACGGCCGACGGGTACGTCCTCTACGGCGTCGGCGAGAACATGACCGACGATGGCGGCAAGGACCAGGACGACGGCGCCGACGACATCGTGGTTCGGGTAGGGAGCGATTGAGGGGGTGCCGTGGTTCGCGTCGCTTGGCGACGCAACCACGCAGTCGGGCCACAGGCAACGTGGTTGCTTCGTCACGATATGCATCGCGACTGCGCAAACCACGCCACCCACGCGCTTAGCGTTGGGCGCCCGCCTCCATCGCGACTGATCCGCCGGCGCGGAAGGTACGGCCGGTGGATTCGCCGGGCGGTCCGGGCGCGCGGCCGGTGCCGCGAACCGTCGGCGCGGCCGGCAGCGGCGGCGCCGGGCAGCACTTCTGCCCGATTCGTAGGTCCTTCGCCTCCCCCGTCGTCACCACGGCCACGCTGTACTGCGGGTGCACGTCTCGCACTCGCAGCCGCGCCAGCACCGAGCCCGCCGACGTGCCGATCACGTCGCCCGTGTCCGGATCGACAATCGGCTCGCCGAGCTGCATGACCTCGTACTCGGCCCCCGCCCGGACGGCCCGGTTCCTGCCGCCGTTGATGATGACGTTCCGCGGCCCGCGAACCTGGGCAATCTTCGGCTGCCACGGCCGGGCCGCGACCACGTCGGCGATCTCCTGCACCGACTTGTTGATGACCTTCGCCGTCACCCGCCCCAACGGCGTCTTGTGGAACACGCTGCCGCCGAACGCCACGTCCTGGTAAGCGACTTTGACGTTCATGTCCTTCGCGCGCACGGATTCGGTGATCGACTCCGACGCGACGATCTCGCCCGACTCGACCTCGACCACGTACAGCGTGACGCTCATCACCGCGCGATGGCCGGTGCCGAACAGGTCCAGCCGGTCCTTCCACGTGAAGAAGCTGCTGTCCGTCGAGACGTGCCCGAAATCCGTGATCGTGCCCTTGATGAGGTACTCGACGTTCTTGAGCCGCCCAAGCTTCGCCCGCCGCTGCTCGCGCGTCGCCCCCGTCTGCTGGAAGCGGAGTTCCTTGAGCACCGCGTCGAGTTCCGGCCGCTCGATGACCGTGAACCGCTCCGTCGCCACCAGCCGGTCCACGAGGATGTCCTTCACGCCCTCACCGACGTTCCATCCGCGCGGGCTGCCGGCTCGGTTCTCGAACTTCATCACGGCGATCGTCGGACGGACGAGATCCGGCGAGGCACTGGACCACATGCGGTACTCGTAGCTTTCGCACCCGGCCGCCAGCAGGACGCCGACGGCCGCGACAAGAGGCAGTCGTCTCATGTTCACACCCTCGATTGCGCGCAGCGGAAGACGCCACGCCACGGGTCTTATCGGCGGGAACGGGACGGGCAGTTAAGGCAGGATCCGTGAGCAGAAGGCCGGGGAAAGCACAGAGGACACAGAACGGAGTGCCACGGGTTGCTGGTCAAACCGTGGAGCACGGCTTGCGAGCAACCCGTGGCACCCGTGCACTTGGGTACGGCTATTCATCGGCGGTCGGCCGGGAAGTCGGCTCATCGAGGCCGAGGAGGTGCGGGGTGGTGTCGAGTTCGGGCTTCGCTCCGGCCGGCCGACCGCGGGACGGGTCGGTCTCGTTGGGAATCTCGAAGTCCACGGGATCCGCCTCACCTTCCGGCGAAACGTACACGCTGAGCCGCGGGTAGTAGGAGATGTCGATGGTTCGCCAAGCGTCGGGCTTCAGCCGTTCCCGCCGCAGGACGCGTTCCTGGTTGGGCACACGCTCCCACCCGCCGAACTGGTTGACGAAATACCAAAGCTCCACGCGCCAGATCATGTCGCCCTTGGCCGCGTAGAACTCGCGCGTCCGCATCAGCTCCACGAGCATCGTCGCCCGCTTCCCGTGCCCGCGGAGGAACAGCACGCGGCGGACCTCCATGAAGTCCTTGAGGTCACGGACGAAGGCCAGCAGGTCCCTTGCGTCTTCCTTGACGAAGTCTTCTTCGCGCTCCGGCGGCAGGCCGAGCTGCCTGCGGCGCAGGGCCGCCAGCCGCAGCAGCCGCGCATCGACGAATCGCAGGTCGATCCCCTCGATCACCCGGCCGTCCTTGAGGACCAGCCCCAGGTCGTACGCCGCGTCGCCGGGCAGGTCGCGGAAGGCGAACTCGCCGGTCCTTGCGTCGAACTCCGCGGGCGAGTAGATGCTGCCCGAGGCCCGGCCGACCGCGTACAGCCGCGACACCACGCTGCCGGGGCCCAGCTTCCCGCGTATCCCTCCACGCTTGGGCGGCGACACCAGCGGCGGGTCAGGCGTCAGAGCCGGCCGGGGGGTCGGCACCCCCCCGACGGCGACGGCCGCGAGCCACACCGCCAGCGCCAACCCCACAAGGCGCCTCGCCGACCTGTTGATGAAATCCGTCATTTTCCCGCCAAGCGCTGGAAGTCCACTTGCCTTGCGGCCGGGGGGTCCATAGTGTATCATTTTGTTTTCGTCTCCCGTAGCGACAAGTGAGCAATCCGTGACGAGAAGAATCGCACCTCTCCTGCTCGTGAGCGTGGCTTGGGCGGCCCTGCCTGTCCCGCGGGTAGCGCGTGGACAAGGTGCCGAAGACGTGAATCTGCGCAGCGTCGTCGGTACGGTCGGCAACTACGTGCGCCTCGGCGAATGGGCCGAAGTCATCGTGACGGTCCGCAACGAGACCGATGGGGATGCCCCCGCCCTCATCACCCTCGTGGTGCCGGGCGGGACGGGCGTCGAGGAACGGTTCTCGGCCGAAGCGGCGCTGCCCGCCCGATCGATGCGGAGGATCCGCCTGTCGCTGCGCGTCCCCGCGGACGCCCCGCAGCGGAGCGAGGAAGCCCGCGGCAAGCTGCTGCCCGAAACGGAAATGCCCCTGCTGATCCGCACGCCGGGCGGCGGGCAGGTTCGTCGGACGTATCAGCCGCAGACGTACCCGCCGAATGTGTATCCGATCTGCCACGCGGCCTCGGGCAGGACCTCGGAACCGCACGACACCACCAGCTACCTCGCCCGACTCGACGGCAAGCCATTGAGCGATGCGCGTCTGCTGGGCACGCGTGCCTCCGCGCTTCCGGACGTGTGGCAGGGCTACCGCGTCATCCGCGTCCTTCTGCTTTACAGCTCAGCGGCGAACGATCTTCGCCCCTCGCAGATCACCGCCCTGCTTGACTGGGTCCGCAGCGGCGGCACCCTGATTCTCCCGGGCGACGCCCTACTGCCCGAGGCGCTTCGCGGCCCGCTCGGCCCGGCCGCCGGCGCAGGCGCCGTCGGTCTCCACCGTGTCGAACGTCTCGACGTCAGCCGGCTCGGCCCTGAAGGCCCGGAGCAGATAGCCGACCGGGAACTCGACTGGCCCATGCCCTTCGTGCAGTTCTACCCCGCGACCGCTGAGGTGCTCTACGAGGCCAACGGGCTTCCGCTGATGCTCCGGTCCGAAGTGGGCCGCGGCCGCATCCTCACGCTGGCCGTGCCCGTCGGCGCTCTGCACCAGCGCGACGGCACGGACCAGGCGTTCCACCAGCTTTGGAACGCTGCCGGGCCTTCCGCATCGGACCGTCTGCATCCGCCTCTGGACACCGGGCGGTTCATGGAAGCAGCCGAGGGGCAGGCGTTGGCCCCGGGCGAGACAGCCTTGCAGGCCATCGCGGGGCGGCGAGGGCCTCCGCCCGCAGCGCCGCTCACCGTCATCGGAATCCTGGCGGCTGCGGCGGTCGTCCTTGGCCTGCTGATGCGTTTCCGCCGCCGCGGGGAGTTTGTGTGGCTCTTCCTGGTACCGGCGGCCGCGGCGTTGGGGATCGGCCTGTACGCCTACGGCCGGGCTCAGGTCGCCCCGGAGCAACTCACCTACGTCGGGCTGATCACGCCGGCCGACGAGGGGACACTCCGCGTCCAGCAGGTCTTCGCCTACTACAGCGGTCGCGACACCAGCACGCTGACGTTCACGGCGGGCGGACCGCGCGGGTCGATCGAGCCTCTTGAGTTCGGCGAGGCGACGGCCGCCGCCAATGAGGTTCGTTCCGGCGCGACCATGACGCTGCCCGACAGGACGGTCTATACCGGCTCCGGGTGTGCGTTCCTCGTCGATCAGTTCGTGTCGGGCTCGACCATCGACGGTAACGTAACGTTCGACGCGGGCGGCCTCCGCGGCGCGATCACGAACCGGCTGCCGGCCGATATCGGGAACGCCGTCGTGTACGCGGGGCGGCGGACGTACCGCCTCGACGACGCGGCCGGCGGCGAGGCGGGAAGGCTCCGCGCCGGTGCGGAGACGTGCATTCGGGTCGGTGAGGAGCAACTGCTCCGCACGGTGGAGTTCCCGGAAGGCCCGTCGGGCCCGGCGGCGCGGCTGGCGGCTGCGCGACAGGCCCAGCAACAGCCCGCGGGCGCCGCACCCGGCCAGCAGGAGCCGCCACGCGTAAAGGGCGAGTTCACCGGCGAGGCGATCCTCTCCACGACCAGCCGCATCCGCAACGAGCTTGTCGGACGCCTGGTGGCCGTTCCCGGCTTTCAGCATCACGTCAGTCGTGCCCCCGTGCTGATCGGATATGCCGCCCACAGCCCGGTGGACCCGCTGCCCGGCCGCGAGCCCGCGCGACAGGGATGGTCCGTTGTCGTCCAGCCATTGGCGATCGAGCCGCCGTCACCGGCTGACCGTGACAAGCCCGTGTATATCCCCGCCGGCTTCACGCGCGTGGAGTTCTCACACCGCGGCTCGCCCATCTGGAACATGCTGGCGGAGCGGTTCGAGCCGTCGAAGTTCCCGGGCGAACTCATCGTGAAGGCCCGCCCGCCGGAGGGCTTCGGCGGGCTGCGCGATTCGGGGGCTGTTCTCATGATCAGCCTCCGCGCAAGCCAGCACCGCCTGACGGTGTCGGGCGTGGTCGGGGGCGATGTGCGCGGCGGACGGCGCGACGAGGTCGCCCGGTTCGAGCCGGCGCGACTGACCAACCAGAAGGTGGAGCTTGCGGAGACCGAGACGTACCAGGACGAAGACGGCGCGTACGTGCTCTCTCTGAAGGTTGACCCCTCCGGCCTGGCCCCCGGCGAAACCGTGGCGGTGGAAGACATGGCGGACTGGGTGTTCGAGAGCGTGGACGTGGCCCTGAAAGGAAAACCGAAGTGACACCGACCGACAACACCGCCGCGGCCCCCGCGACCGAAGCGATGCCCGCGCCCGGAACGCGCGAGGTCGTCGTCCGATGCGAGGGTCTGACGAAGGAATACGACGAGATTACGGCGCTCAAGGCGCTGGACCTGGAGATCCTGCGCGGGCACGTATTCGGATACATCGGGCACAACGGGGCGGGCAAGACGACGACGATTCGCATCCTGGCGGGGCTGCTCGAGCCGACGCGCGGGCGGGCGGAGATCGCCGGCGAGGACGTGGTCGAGCGCCGCGGCGCGATCAAGTCGCTGGTCGGCTACATGCCCGACCATTTCGGCGTGTATGACCAGATGCGGGTCTGGGAATACCTCGACTTCTTCGGGGCGGCCTTCCGGATCCCCCGCCGCAAGCGGCGCGATCGCATCGACTACATCCTCGACGTCACCGACGCCGAGTACATGCGCGACCGATTCGTCGATACGCTCTCGCGCGGCATGAAGCAGCGCGTGGGCATCGCGCGAACGCTCATGCACGACCCGGCCGTCCTGTTGCTCGACGAGCCCGCCAGCGGGCTCGACCCCCAAGCACGCGTCCAGATGCGCAAGCTCCTGCGACGCCTCGCCGACGCGGGCAAGACACTGCTGGTCAGTTCGCACATCCTGCCGGAGCTGGCGGCCGTCTGCGACACAATCGGCATCATCCACCAAGGCACGCTGCGCGCGTCGGGCCCGATCGACCAAGTGCTCTCCGAGCTTCATCGCGACCGGCTGATGGAATTCCGCCTGCACGAAGGCGTCGAGCGGGCGGCCGAGGTCCTTAGGGCCGAGGACGCGTGCTCGCAACTGGACGAGGCCGACGCCGTACAGGGCTTGCTGCGGTTCCGCTTCAGCGGGGACGACGCGGCGATGGCAGGCCTGCTGGGCCGCGTGGCGGCGTCGGCCAAGGTCGTCACGCTGCGCGAAGTGCCGCTCAGCCTCGAGGACGCCTACATGGCGATCAGCGGGCTGGAAAGCGAGGAAGAACCGGAGTTGATGGAAGCCCCCGACGAGGCCGCCGGAGCCGCCAAGGAATGATCCGCAACCCAATCATCCATCGCGAACTGCTGTCCGCCCTGCGGACGAGGAAGGCCATCCTGCTCCAGGTGCTCTTCCTGCTGGTGACGGGCGCGCTGATCCTGCTTTACTGGCCGGCCGGCGGAATCCAGGACGTCGGCGGGCAGGAAGCGCGGCGAATCTTCGGCGTGCTCGCCCTCGGCGAGATCGTGATGGTGATCCTCTTCGCGCCGGCTTTCACCGCTGCGGCGCTCACGAGCGAGCGCGAACGCAGAACGCTGGAGAGCCTCTTTGCCACCGCCATGCGCCCCCGGGACATCGCCGTGGGCAAGATTGTCGGCTCGCTGGGCTTCCTGTTCCTGGTAATTCTCACCGGCGTGCCCGGACTCGCCATGCCCTTCCTTCTTGGCGGCATCGAGGGCACACAGTTCCTGGCGGCGCTCGGCATTCTGCTGCTGACGGCCGTCTATCTGGGCATGATCGGCCTGCTTATCAGCGCCGTCATGCACCGCAGCTATCGCGCCATCATCACCACCTACGCCATTCTGCTGGGCGTGTGCTTTCTGGTCGCGATGCCCGCGACGCCGCTGAGCAACCACCTGATCAACCGCGGCGGGCCTGCGTGGCGTGGCGTGCTGCACGTCCTGGCGTCACTGAGCCCGCTGGAGGCGATGCTTTCGGCCGTCTGGCCGGGACATGCGTGGTCGCGCGGCGCGCCCGGCTGGCCGGCGTTCTGGCAACTGCACCTTCCGCTGGCGGGGGCCGTGACGCTCGTGTCGGCTGGCGTGTGCCTCCACAAACTCCGCCGTCCGGCCGCACCGCCCCGTCCGCGCGAGCGGCTGAAGGTGGTCGAACGGGGCCAGATTACCGCCCGGACGTTCCTGTTCCTGATCGACCCGCGGAAGCGGAAGAAGATGATCCGCTGGTGGCAAAACCCGATGTTCATCAAGGAGTTTCGCACCCGCCCGATGCTTCAGGCCCAGTGGCTGATCCGCGCGTTTGGCTGGTGCGTGATCATCTCCATTCTGCTGATGATCGCCCAGTCGGTCACGGTGCAGGCCATGCTGCCCGACCGGCCCGGAACACGAATCATCGAGGAGGACCTGCCCACCGTGATCGCGGCCCTTTCGGTGCTGGTGCTGCTATTGGTGGGTCCGGCAATCACCGGCGGGACGCTCTGCGCTGATCGCGAGGCCGGCGTCTGGGATCTCATCCGAACCACGCGCCTGTCCAGCGTGCGGATCGTCACCGGCAAGTTTGGGGCTGCCATCATCCCGCTGCTGCTGCTGGTTATGGCCATCCTCCCAACCCTCGTGGTGCTGCCGTTCTTCGTGAGCTTCCGCGTCAATCTGTGGCCGACGATCCTGGCGGTTCTGTCCGTAGTCCTGATGACCGCCCTGTTCGTCGCGGCCGCCGGCATGTTCTTCTCCAGCCTGTTCTCCCGGACCGCCACCGCCACTGCCTGGACCTACGCGCTGGTCATTTCGCTCGGCCTGTTGACACTGCTGATGCTGCTCGGCGAGGGTCGCTTCAGCCAGCGGATCATCGCAGGGGCATTCGTCGTCAGCCCGCTCGCAGCCGCCCTCGACGCGGCCGGCAGCGCCGCGATGATCAAATACCAGGTCCGAACCCCCCACCTGCAGCTCATGGCTGTCGCCACGGTCGCCATGTTCCTGGTCGCCGTGGTGCGCGTGATCCAGCTTCGCCGTCCGGACAGATAGGAGTCCCCCCGTGCTTTTGCCGCAACGCATACTCAGCCTTGCCGTCCTGCTTGCCGCGGGCCTCGGGGTCGCCGCCGGAGCGCAGGACCCCTCACTTCCGCGCCCGGAGTGGCCGAAGGACCCTAGGCTCGGTCCGCGCGGAACTGCTGCGGACGTCCGGTTGCTGGCCACCGTGGCCACCGAAGAAGACCCTCGCGTTCGCGAAGCGGCCGTCGCGGACCTCGGCAATACGCGTCGCTCTGAGGCCCTCCCCGCCATTCGCAAGGCCCTTCATGACGCTGACGTCAAGGTGCGCTGCGCGGCTGTGCGGGCGGCCGCCGAACTGGGCAACGAGGACGGCTGGGAGCTGGTCCGGCAGGCCCTGGGCGACGAGGACGCCGTAGCCCTGGCCGCGATGGCGGCCATCCGGCGGCACCATCGCACGGACGTCGCGCCCGACGTCGCCGGCCTGGTCGGCGAGAGAAACCGAGCCGTGAAACTCGCGGCTGTTCAGACACTGACGCTCCTCGGGCGCCCCGCGCCCGTGGACGCCCTGCGACGAATGCTCTCGGACGGCGACCTGGCCGCTCGCGTTCACGCCGTCCAGAACGCTCGCCTGCTGCCGGCGGCCGACCTGGAGGCACTGTCGGGGCGGTTGCTTGATCTGGCGATGTCGGGTGAAGAGCCGGCGCTTCGGGCGGGAGCCGTCACCGCCCTCGGCAAGCTGCCCTTCACGGATGTACCGGACTCGCGGCATGAGGCGGCCCTTCTCGGTGCGGACGCCGCGAAGAAGCGCGGCGTTCTGGTGGACCGAGCGGTTACCGACCCTCACCCGCTGCTCCGCCGGGCGGCACTGCGAGCCCTAGCGCACGGCGTCGAGGCCGGCCACGTGAGGCGCAACGACCTTGTCCAGACGCTGAACGACTTCGCCTTCCACGAGGAGAAGTCGGGCCTCGTGCGGCTGGCGGGGATCCGCATCTGCGGGCAGCTACAGCTTCGTGAGTGCACGGAGGCCGTCTTCGGCATCATGCAAGCGACGGCCTACGATGACTGGGACGTGCCCGGCCGGGACAACCGCGGCGCGCCGGCCGGTGACCTGCATTACGAAAGCCGGCTGGCGCTGATCGCTGTCGCCGAATCGGGCCCGCAGGGACGAGCGACCGTCGCGGCCGTTGCGCTCCCCGGCCTCTCCCGCGCCGTCGAGGCTCTGAGCGACCTGCCAGCGACCGATGATGTGTCGGCTGTCGCCCAGAAGGCCGGGGAACTGCGTGAGCGTCTCGAGCAGATCGAGGAGGAGATCCGCAAGGCGCGCGCGAAGCGGCGCGGTCGCGACGCCGCTGCGTCGGCTGATCGCCTCCGTTCGCTCGGGCAAGAGCGTGAGAAGGCCCAGCGCGAACTCGCCAAGGCAACCGAGCGACTGACCGACTACCGCCGGCGGCCTCGGGCCGAGCGGAACATCCGCGCGTGCTGCCTGCTCCTGGGACACGCGCAGGACGCAGCGGCTGCCGATGACCTGCTGGCCTTGCTGGGCGAGATCGAGATCAACTCCAACATCCACATCGAGCTCTGCGGCGCTCTTGCTCGCATTGCGGCGGCTCACCCCGCGACGCGCGACGCCTCGGTAACTGCCCTGTTGCGCACGTTAGCGGACAACGTCAAGGCGGGCAAACGCTGGGCGCGAGCCGTCGCCGCCATGGCCCAGCCGCCACCGTTCAGCGAATATGCCGCCGCCGCCGTGGCCGAGGCGCTGATCGATATGCGCGCCCATCACGCGGTGGACGACATCGCGGCGCTCGCCCTCGTTCGTGCGGGCGAGGTCCGCCTAACCCATGCGGCGGCCGCTGTGGCCAGACGGATCACCCCGTTAGCCCAAACCGAGAACGCGCCGGCCGAGTTCCGGCAGGCGGCCATCGAACTGCAGATCCGTCTGCTCTCGGATCGGGCGCAGAGCACCGAGGCCCGGTTCTACGCCGCCCGCGGGTTGGGGGATCTTGACGCAGTGGGCGACCCCGTCTCCCAAATGCTGCAGGAGATTCTTGCCAACGATCGTCTGCGCAGCCCGGCGGCGCTTCCGCTGTTGAAGGCCACGGCGTGGGCTCTCCAGAAAACGACCGGCCACGCCGCGACAGTTCCGGAAGTCCGGCCGCGCTCGGGGAACTGGGTGATCACGGAGATCCGGAGCCCCAGGTAGTCCTCGGGGGCGGGCGGGCACTAGGGCGCGAGCCGGCGGGCGGCGTCCGCCTCGGCCCGCGCCGACAGGACCTTGCCGAAGTACACGCGGTGGTAGTCGTCGTCAACGTACGCGCCGGAGAGAATCTGGTCAGCCAGCTTCGCCGGCAGCACGTCGTTGCTGTGGACGACCTGACACTCATAGACGATGGGGCATTCGGCGACTGCCGGGGCGAGTACGGTCTGCCCTCGCTCGGCCGTCAGCTTGCACTCCGCGAACTTGTCGAGATCGCGCCCGCTGCGCGAGCCACACAGCGCGCACGCCATGCTGTGTGATTCCTCCGGCACATTCACGGTGAAGCACCCGTTGTGCTCGATACACGAATACGTGTACCGGCTCGGGCGCACCAGCACGGTCCAGATTGGCATGCCCCAGATGGAACCCAGCGACCCCCAGCCGATCGTCATGAGGTTGGGCTTGCCGGCCGCGTCGTAGCTGCCCAGCAGCAGCCCGCGTGAGGTCATCGCGTCGATCACGCGATCGTAGTGAGCCGTGATACGAATCTTCTCTTTGGCCATCGAACGCTCCTCTGTGCCTACCTGCGGAAGCCCGGCTAGGACACTATAGGCGTTCCTGATCGACCGCGGCGTCGTACTCGCCCCGCAGCAAGGCCTGGACAAAACGCGCAAGTGTACCCCCGGCTTCTTCCCTATCCGCGTCGAGCACTCGGTCAGCGGCTTCCCGAGCCCCTTCCGCGGCCTGCGCGACAGCTACGCCCAGGCCTGCACCGCGGAGCATGGGGGCGTCGTTGATATCGTCTCCGACAGCGGCGATCTGGCTTGGCCCGATGCGGCGAGACTGAGCGACGTAGAGAATCCCCGCCATCTTGTCCGCGCCGGCGGCGTGCGCCTCGACAATAGTCACCCCGTAGTTCGGAGCGAGGATGGCATGCACGTTGAGCTGCCCCCGGAACCGCTCGAGCAGCCGGGGCGCGAGTTCCCGGGCGGCAGTCGGCTCCGCGATCGCGGAGACGCGAAGCGGATCGGGCATCCCACGCGCATCCGCCAGGCGCGGAACGCTCCGCACGCGGGCATTCGTTTCGCGGAACCACCCGCCGTCCGCCACGCCACCCCCGCGATCCGTCACGAAGTAGTCCAGCCCATGCCGCCAACCATCCACCAGCGCCATCGTGGACAGCCGCGCCTCCGCCAAGGCATCATCGAACTCGCACGCCAAATCGCGAGGGATGCACCGGTAGCGCAGCGTCCGCCCCGAGACCGGCTCGGACACCAGCGCCCCCCCGACCAAGACGAGGGGTTGGTGCGGCTTGGCGAATCGAAGCTGCCGCCAGACCCCGGCTGTCTCGACGTAGCTGCGTCCCGTGGCAAGGACGACGAGCAGACCGGCCGCGCGGGCTTCAGCGAGGGCAGCGACCATCTGCGGCGGCACGCAGCTGTCGGGGCCCACGAGCGTTCCGTCCACGTCGATCGCGAGCAAGCGAAAGCGCGTGTGCCGCGGCCTACTCATGCTTCGCCGCGGGAGTGTACCTGCAAATGCAGTCGTTCACGTCACATCCGATGCGCGACGCTACCTGTTCGTTCTTGACGACCGACAGGCGCAGGGCATCCACCCGGAACTCCGCGTCGAAGTTCGTCTCCACCGAACGCCCCATCCCCTCGAGTACCACAAGATCCGCATCTTCGGCTGCCTCGTTTAGCTCGTCCGACACCTCCGACAGATCCAGCACAGGCAGGTCCGTTCCCGTCGAGACCGCCTCCATCATGTTGCCCACGATCAGTGCGTCCAGGTCGCGGTCTTGCCCCGCCAGGCGCTCGACGATGTCCACCACCTCGTTCACGGTGACGTCATTGAGCGACGGCCGCTCGTTCGCTGCCAGCACGACCGCGGTGCCCGCCATCGCCATCTCGCGGGCCAGCGGCAACGCGCCGAGGATGAAATCGCTGCCGGCGTTGTCCACGAAGAACACGGCCTTGCTCCATCTCGCAGGCGGTGCCTCTGCGAAGGCCGCCGACAGCGCGTCGAAATCGTCGATGAACCACGGGCGCTGCGGGGTCGCCTCGATGGCCGCAAGAAAGTCCTGCTCCTCCTGCGGCCGCATCTCCGGGTCAATGCCCAGGTCGAACAGGTTTCCCGCGAACACGCCGCGAACGAGCGCCTCCCACTTGTCCGCGTCCTCCAGCGTGTGTAGGCGGTGGACCAGTTCGGGATACATGTCGGCCGCCCGGGCGTCGGCGTGGTCTTTGACCAGGTCAAGGGCGTCTTCGAGGCGATGCATCCGCAGCACTTTGTCGCGGGCGCGGTCGAGCTCCACCAGGTCCAGCCTGCCGGAGGGCAAGGCGGTCGGGTGCTCTCGAAGCGACGCGACCAGTTCGCTGAACTCCTGCCGGGCATCCTCGATGCGTGACCTGGCATCGCGCCCATAGCGCCGGGTCGCATGCCCGAGGATATCGTCGAACACGCGGCTGAACACATCGAGCCATTGCTCGCGTGCGGCCTGGTCGGAAGTGAGATCCCAGTGAAGCGGAACGTAACTGTCCGGATCGCTCAGGAGGGCGAAACCACTCATCAAAACACCGGATGCGCCTTCAAGCCGGCCCGTCCGTCGGGCCCGATCTTCGGCGAATCCTATCAGCGCGTCTCACGACAGTCAACAACCAAGGCGACCTGCTCGGCTCCGTATCTCCCCCCGCACGAGGGGGCCGGGCCCGCCGGGGTCGCGCGCAACGGCGAGAAAACTCTTGCGATTGCGGGTACTTGGTGTTAGCTGTTAATTGAAGATGAAGTTGGTATGGTGTCGTCAATTCCGGCAGGAAAGGAACGAAACTCCATGAGCGAGATTCGGGTTGCCGTGTCCGGCATCGGGAACTGCGCCTCGTCTCTGATTCAGGGGGTGCATTACTATCGCGACAGCTTCGCCCGCGGCGAGGAGCCCGTCGGGCTGGCCCATCCCGTTCTGGGCGGGTACGCGCCGGGCGACATCCGCTTCGTGGCCGCTATCGATATCGACCGGCGCAAGGTGGCCCGCCCGCTCCACGAGGCGATCTTCGCCAAGCCCAACTGCACTCAGGTCTTCTACGACGACTTCCGCTATGACGACGTGACCGTTCGCATGGGGGCGCTCCTGGACGGCTGCGCCGAACACATGGCCGAGTATGCCGAGGACCGCGCGTTCGCTCCGTCGGATGAGCCGTCGGCCGATCGGAAGGACATCGAGAAGCTCCTTCGCGACACCGGCGCCGAAGTGCTGATGAACTACGTCCCCGTCGGCTCGCAACAGGCGACCGAGTTCTATGCCGAGTGCTGCTTGGCCACGGGCGTGAGCCTGATCAACTGCATCCCGGTGTTCATCGTATCTGACGCCGCCTGGGGCAAGCGATTTGCGGACGCCGGCATCCCCTGCGTCGGCGACGATATCAAGGCTCAGGTGGGCGCGACCATCACGCACCGCGTGTTGACGCGGATGATGACCGACCGCGGGGCGAAGATCGACGCGACGTACCAGTTGAACACGGCCGGAAACACCGACTTCCTGAACATGCTCGACCGCAAGCGGTTGGGCAGCAAGAAGATCTCGAAGACGGAGGCCGTCCAGAGCCAGCTCGACGTGCCCCTGCCGCCGGATCAGGTGCACATCGGCCCGGCAGACTACGTGCCGTGGCAATTGGACAACAAAGTGTGCTTCCTGCGGATCGAGGCGCGCGGGTTCGGCGGGGTCCCGTTGAACCTCGAGGCGCGCCTGAGCGTGGAGGACTCGCCGAACTCCGCCGGCGAGACGATCGACGCGGTGCGCGTATGCAAGCTGGCCCGGGATGCGGGGCTTTCCGGGCCGCTCGACGCCATCAGCGCGTTTACCATGAAGCATCCACCGGTGCAGTACACCGACTCGCAGGCCCGCGAGATGCTCGACGCCTTCATCGCCGAGTACTCCCAAACACGCACGCCGTCCCCCGGCGCCCACCCGGAAACCGGCCGAGGGGAATACCAGCCAGCCGACGAGATCACCGTCCCGAAGTGACCCCGCGCCCAACGCCATGACGAGAGCGCCGGCGCAGGCGGCCGCTCGATTGAGCACAGTGTCGTCTTCGCAAGACGTGAACGGTCTGCGCCCGGGGGCGTCTACGACCGGCCCGCCAACGCCTTGACCGACCAAGGAGCCCCAGACGCAGATGAATCGCCGCCTACCCGCCGAAGAGCCGGTTCAGCCTGTCGCCCGGGACGAGCGCCGCGCTCGCATCCTGTCCGGCAGCCTGTTTGCGGCGATGTGGCGGCTGGCGATGCCCATGATGCTCGCGGCCCTGCTGGAGGATGCCTACAATCTCACGGACATGTACTTCGTGGGTCGGCTCGGCAAGGGCGCAATCAGCGCCGTGGGGATGGGCGGCAGCGTGCTGGCGGTGTTCCGTATCTTCATGATCGGGGTGACTTCCGGCGCCGCGGCGCTCATTTCCCAGGCCGTCGGCGCCGGGCGCCGCGACCGGGCCGAGGCCGTCACCGGCCAAGCCCTGCTCTCGGCCGGCGCCCTGTGGGTTGCCTTCGTCGCAGTCGCCATCCCGCTCGCCGAGCGCTCCCTGGCCGGCCTGGGCGCCCGCGGAGGCGTGCTGGCCGACGGCACCGCATACCTGCGCATCATGGCGGTCGGCTCCATCGCGATGATGCTGGGCATGACGCTGGGCTCGGCGCTTCGGGGCGCCGGTGATGCGGTCACGCCGATGAAGCTGATGGCTGTCGGCGTCGTGATCAACATCGCACTCGACCCGCTCTTCATCTTTGGCGGGCTCGGCATTCCGGCGATGGGTGTTGCGGGGTCTGCGCTCGCTTCCGCAGCGTCTCGCATTGTGCCGGCCCTGCTCATCGCCCGCGTGTTTTTCCGGGGGCGGCACGACCAGTTCCACCTGCACAAACGGCACTTCCGCCCGCATGGACGGACCATCGCCCACATGTTCCGCATCGGCGTGTTCGGCTCGGCGCAGGGGGGCCTCCGGAGCGTTTCGAACCTGCTGCTGATCGCCATCGCGGCGGGGTTCGGCGCGGCGGCCACCGATGCCTACGTCGTCGGCATGCGGCTGCGGATGGTGGTCATGATGATCGGTATGGGGTTCGGCGCGGCGGCCATGACGCTCGTGGGCCAGAACATCGGCGCGGGCCTGCCCGCCCGGGCCGAGCGGGCAGGCTGGACAGTCACGGGCACCTACGCGGCCATCGCCGCTGTCCTGAGCGTGCTGTTCTGGGGACTGGCCGAGCCGCTCGCCCGCTTGTTCACGGATGCCCCCGACGTCGTCGCGCTG
>Ga0272442_10001399_pt1 | contig 36841 bp, 29 predicted proteins | sample SSMForm2O_FD_200262 | JGI IMG/M metagenome (GOLD analysis project Ga0272442, IMG submission 200262) | Marine sediment archaeal communities from Little Sippewissett salt marsh, Falmouth, MA, United States - SSM-Form-2O | ecosystem: Environmental > Aquatic > Marine > Wetlands > Sediment ... | reverse complement strand
CCTGCTCCTCGCAATGACAGTTAGTTGCGTTTGCCAGTATTCATATGCCTTCCATTGTCTTTACCTCCTTTCTCTCAATGTTTACAGGCGTTTCAGAATATACGGTTACAGAGAATGTCATTGAGAATGTTATTGTTTGCCCTCTATATATATAGATGTGAAAAAAGCCCACCCAGATTTGATAATTTCCATATGCCGAAATCGCAATTCTTCATAAGCCTTTTTATGACAACGACTTACGACTGAAAAAAAACTTTGATTTGGAGCATGTTTGTGGTATGCCACTTTTGTACAAAAAATTGTCACATGACTATGTCGATGGCGCATCCTTTATGTCATGAGGCCTTCATCGAAGCAAAGTCTTCTGAATTAGACGGCAAAGGTGTTAGTTTAATCGGGGGTACGCGAAACCATATAGCAAAAGGACTGAATGGCGCATCGGGCGTGAAAGGCTTGCCATATATAAGAAAATAAGACTCAAGGTTTTAAAAATGGGCAGGATTTATGATAGTTAACAGGCTTATGGAACGATGATTTTACCGCAGAGGGCGCGGAGAACAGCTACAACTGGGGAAAATATATGGAGGAAGGCAGAGGACGCAGAGAGACGATAATAAAAAAAGACAGGAGAAAATAAACCACTGATAACACCGATACACACAGAAAATGAAAGGGCAATGACATTTACGAAGCGCTTACTGAATACTCCGTGATGCATCGGTGACTAAGCAATGATGGAGCAATGAATTTTGCGTGGTGTTTTAGAGGGGAATTTATTTAACCGGCAGCCAGATAACTTCAATATAGGGTTTTTTATCACCTATGCGGAGTTTTTTCAGAATATTGTCCGCAAGGTTCCATTCGATAAGAACAGGCATGTTTTCTTTAAGAATTATCGAACTTTGTCCGTCATTATTAGGAGGTTTTATCTCCACGACTTTGCCTTTGATAACGGCTATATCCAGATCGACTTTTACAAGTTTCAGGTGAATCGATATGTTTTTGCCACTTAGGGCTTTGGGAAAAATCTCTTGAGGATTCCAGTCAACGTTCCATTCGCTTCCAATTGAGATTTTTCTGTCAGGCAGCCATCTCGCGGAATAGGGAATGATGATTGTCTGGAATTCGAGCATCATTTCAGAGACTGCATCAGTTATTGGGTCGATAAGCGCATTTCCAATCCCTGCAGCAGCAGCGATAGTCGGCTCTGAATCGCTTTTTTCCTCCTCATGCTCTGTGTCTGGTTTCTTTTCTTTTTTAACGTCTGGTTTGTATGCGTCTGGATACAATCTCCTGAAATCAGCGAATATGCGGCCAGTTAACGGGATGATTTCAGAGCAGTCATGTCCGTTTTCGCTTTTCGTTTTTTTTGAAAGTTTTGTAAACGTGATTCTGGAGATTCGAATCTCTGCGCCGGATTCGGAAGGCAAAAGCTCAATATTCATTTCCGTATCACAAGTGAGTTCTTCGTCGGGAATGTAAATAGTATGTTTTATACGGAGAGGCGTAGTATGTGCAGGCTGGAGTCTGAGAGAGTAATATTTTGCTCCTGAGCAGCCTGAGAGTATCGAAATAACCAGAAAGATGAATAAGGGCTTTTTCATAACAGCATTATTATACCACAATGTGTGGCTGAAAGCAAGGTTATGTTTCGGTAATGCGACGGGGCGGGGTTGTATAAGAGAGAGAAATAAAAGTGTGGGAAATCCTGATTGCGGTAGCACAAAATGTATTGACTTTTATGGTTGAAAGCCTCATATTGTGAGAACAGGGTTATGTGGTAGTTTTTCGTCTTGAGCATCAAAGCCCCTTTTCCGGTAACGTCTTGGATTTATATCGCGTTGCGGAGGGTTGGCGCCATGTCTTCTCGATACGTTAGGATGAAAAAAGCGGAGCTTGTGGAAGAACTCCTTCATCTTGAGAAGGAGTGCAAGCAGACGCGCAAGTATCTCGCAATCACCGGCGTAATGATGGTCGCAATCAACAAAGACGGAATAGTGGATATGGTAAATCCCTGCGGCTGCAGGATACTGGGGCGCGACGAAGCGGAGATAGTCGGAAAGAACTGGTTCGATGAATTCATACCGGAAAGGAACCGAAGGCTTGTCAGGGCGGTTTTCAGGCAGGTTGTCAGCGGCGATGTGGGGGCTGTCGAATATTTCGAGAACCCCGTTCTCACGGACAAAGGCAATGAAAGAACGATATTGTGGCACAATACGGCTATTATTAACGAAAAAGGTGAAATAACCGGCACTCTCAGCTCTGGGCAGGACATCACGAAGCGCAAGCGGATAATGGAGATGCTCAAGGAGAGCGAGAAGAACTGGCGGATGTATTTTGAAAACATTTCCGACATCATTTTTTCATGCAGCCGTGACTTGCTAATACTTAACGTGTCACCGTCGGCGGAGCGGATACTCGGGTACGGACTTTCTGAGCTGGAAGGCAGGCGGGCATTGGATATCGGTATCCTGACACCCGCATCGCTCGAGCGGGCGAAGCTAAATGTCGGGAAGGTGTTCGAAGGCGAAAGCGTTCATGTTGCAGACTACGAAGTCATTGCAAAAGACGGTGCCATAAAGGACTTCGAAATCGTAACTAATCCTCTTTTCCACGAAGGTGAAATCGATGCGGTTGTTTGTGTCGCGCGGGATATCAGCGAGAGAAGGAAGGCCGAAGAGGCGCGGCGGGAGCTCGAGGCCAAGCAGCTTGTCGTTGACCAGCTTCGCAAGCTCGACCGCCTTAAAAGCGAGTTCGTTTCGACCGTTACTCACGAACTGCGTACTCCCATGACGCCGCTGAAATCATCGGTCGAGCTGCTTCTGGACGGCTCGCTCGGCGCACTTTCCGGCGAGCAGAAAAAATTTATAGAAATGATGGCGCGCAATATTGATAGGCTGTCGCATTTCACGACCGAAGTCCTGACGCTCTCGCGCATCGAGTCCGGGAAATACCAGTTGCATTGCGGCATGATTGATATCGTAGATGTCATAACGCCGGTAATTGAGCTTGTCGGGGAAAAGGCAGCACGGAAAAATTGCGATGTTGGCATGGATATTTCAGAGGGACTTGCGGTCTATGCCGATGCGGATGTTTTCGGGCAGGTGGTTATTAACCTGATTAATAACGCGATAGTCCACAATCCGGAAGGGACTTGCGTTACCGTATCTGCAAGCAAAAAGGGAAACAATTCCGTTGAAATTTCCGTTTCCGATGACGGGAAAGGTATCCCGGAAAATGCGCTGGAAAATATTTTCGAGAGATTTTACCAGTCCGGCAGGGAGTCCGGTCCGGGATATCGGGGCACGGGCATAGGCCTCTCCGTTTGCAAGGCGTTTGTCGAGGCGATGGGCGGCGTGATTTCTGTATTCTCTCGCGACGGGGAGGGCACCGAATTCAAGTTCACGCTCCCGACCGATAAACCTTGATTGGCAAGAATACCTGTTTTTTATCACAATTCAATTGATTCATATCTCCCGGCACAATACTCATAACTTGAACCATCAGCGAACGTATTGTATATTAATAATATGAGGATGTTTATGAAGAATGTTTATACGACAGCCTGGATAATAAGCCTGACGATTGCGGCGGGGCTGGCAGTATGCATGTCCGGGTGCGGCGGGGAAGTCGAAATCACGGCAGGCGAGGATTTCCCCGTTGTGGCAAAAGCGCAGGCGGGCGGCATGGAAGTCTACCTCTCCGAGGTCAGGCGGATGGGCAAGAAAATTTACCTCGTTTTCCGCTATCTCGAACAGAAGGAAACTCTCCATAAGACATCGATTATCTGCGCAGAGATTACGGGCGGGATGGACTCGGAGTTCGAGAAAATTGAAAAGGATGGCTGGGTGGAGCTTCGCTGTAAGACGGATTACCCGATCGAGGCGAAGGAGCTTGGATTTATCCTGCGAATGTGCGAAGAGCCTTCATGCGCAAAGGCCGATATCGTGCTTCCGGTCGAAGTGCCGGGCAAGGGCAAGGTCGAGAAATCCGGACTTTCGCAGATGCATGGCGGGGTGAAGTTTACTCTCGTAAGCGTAGCGCATCTGGAGAGCGACCCGTGGCCGAAGACGGACGCAGAGATGGAAAACGCGAAGGGCAGGGCGGTTACCTACGGCGAAAAACACATCGTCGTGAACCCCGGCGAGGAAAGCGCGCTGGTCGTCGTCAGCAGGGCGGAATTCGGGCGGGAGATGCCGCTTCTGCCCCGGGGCTATTCGGAGTGGGACCAGGTGATTGTGACGGACAAGGCCGGGAAGGACCTCGGGGGCGCCATCTCCACCAGCGATGCGAAAGGCTCGCGGTATTTTGCACACGTCTGGGTCGGGAAGAACGCTGCGCCGGGCAAGATAAAAGCCTGTTTCTTCAGCGCGGTTACGCTTGCGGGTCTTCGGAGAGAGTTCGTTTTTTCGGGTCTTTCCAATCCTCATGAATAGTTGTCGCCACATATAAAAATGAGTATTGCACGGCGCGTTTCATGCTGGTATTATAAAGTCATGGAAGAAACGCTAAACAACGGTTATTGCGTGAAAAAGGGCGTGAAATCCCCGGACTGCGCTTCCTGCGGCGAGTTTGCGATGGAAGATGTTCGCGAGGAAGTTGCGGGCGCGGAAGGAGGGTTCGCATCGCTTTGTTTCCGTATTTTCCATAAGAACGAGGCAACGCGGTCGCAGTGGCGCCGCAAGGTATGCAAACATTTCGAAGAAAACCAGCCGGAGTGATTACGTTCGTTTCAGATACTTTTCTATGAGAGTGGCAAACCTCCCGTCTTTCCTGAGGTTCTCAAGGTCGGGGTCGCGTATAACGTAGTTATAGTCGTGATAGCCGAGCTTGAAAGATTCTTCGAGTTCTTCAAGCGATTCGTCCATCTCGCCGAGAAGCGAAAGGCTACAGGCGAGATTGTAGCGGACGATGGGATGGCTCGGGCGGATTTTCGCAAGCTTCTTGTCGATTTTCAGGCCTTCCCCGTAGCGGCCGGCGCTGGTGTAGGCGTTTGCGAGTTCGAAGAGGACGTCGAAATTATCGTCGTTGCCCTTGAGCGCGGCCTCGAGAATTTTGACCTGGAAGTCGCTGGCGATTTCATCGAGTTCTTTGAAAAGATTTTTATCCAAGTCAGCAGGCCTCTCCGTAAGGTTCTTCGGTCATTACGGTGTCTTCGTGCGTATAGGCCGGCGCGCAACAGCAGAGAAAGACGAGGTCGGAATCACCCGTATTCGTGATTCGGTGCTCCGTTCCCGGAGGAATGGCTATTGCGTCGAGCTCGACCACGGACGCGCTCTCCGGGCCAGTTTCCATCAGTCCCCGGCCCTCGAGGATGTAATAGACTTCTTCCGTCCTTACGTGGCGGTGCCGCTCGGTCGACTGTCCGGGTTTCAGGGTCGCTTCCGCGAGGCTCTGGCATTTCAGGGAGGAGTTTGCGGGCGCAAGAATCTCTCTTATGGCGGAGCCATCTTTCGTGATGAATTCTTCGACGGCGTTTCTGTTAATAATTTCCACGGCTGCAAGTGCTCCTGACAGGTTCGCGGCGTAGATGCGAGGCTATTCCTTCCCGGGTTCTTCTTCCTCTTCTTCGAATTCTTCTTCCTCGATCTCTTCGTTTTCGCCGGATTCGTCCTCGGATTCCTGTTCCTCATCATCTTCACCGGGTGTTTCCGGGGCGGAGTCGTCATCCTTCTCAGCTTTTCTGGCTACGCGGGTGAAGGAACCAATCTTGTCCTCGTCGTTCATCTTTATCAAGGTGACACCCTGAGTGCTTCTGCCGATTACGCGCAGGCCGGAGACGGGGGTGCGTATCATCTTGCCGTGGACGGTTATTATCATCAGCTCGTCGTCGTCGCGCACGCTCATGAGGCAGACGACGTCGCCGTTTCGCTTGGTGGTTTTGATGTTAATGATGCCCTTCCCGCCGCGCGACTGCAATCTGTATTTGGTAAAGTCGGTCCTCTTTCCGAATCCGTTTTCGCAGACCGTAAGAAGCGTCGAGTTCTTGTCAACGAGAATCATGCCCTTGACCTGGTCTCCCTTTCGCAGGTTGAGCCCTTTGACGCCGCGGGTGTTTCTGCCCTGCGAGCGTACGTCCCTCTCGCTGAAGCGGATTGCGTAGCCTTTCCGGGTGCCGAGAATCACCTGGTCGCTGCCGTGGGTTATCATTGCCCTAATGAGCTTGTCGCCCTTGTCGAGATTGATTGCGATAATGCCGCCCTTCTGAGGCCGGCCGTAGGCGGAGAGTACGGTTTTCTTGACGACGCCTTTTTCCGTCGCCATTATGAGATACCTGTCGTCGAACGTCCGTACGGGCACCATGGATGTAACCTGCTCTCCCTTGGGGATTTCGAGCATGTTGACAATGGCTCTCCCGCGGGATGTTCTTCCGAGCCTTGGCACGTCGTAGACCTTGAGCCAGTAGACCTTGCCAGCGTCGGTAAAGAACATGATATAGTCGTGAGTCGAGGCGACGAACAGGTGTTCGACGAAATCCTCATCCTTGATATCGGAGCCGATGACACCCTTGCCGCCTCTCTGCTGGCTTCTGTAGAATGAAAGCCTCGTCTGCTTGATGTAGCCGGCGTGGCTTACGGTGACTGCGACCGACTCTTCGGCTATAAGGTCTTCGATTTTGAAATCCTTCAGCTCGCCCTTGATTTCGGTGCGGCGCCCGTCTCCGTACTTGTCCTTGAGCTCGAAGAGGTCCTCTCGGATAATGTCGTAGACGAGTTCGTCCTTCTGCATGATTGCCCAGTATTCCTTGATTTTTTCCTTCAACTCGGAGCGCTCGTCGAGCAGCTTGATTCGCTCGAGGCCGACGAGACGCTGGAGCTGCATGGCAAGAATCGCGTTGGCCTGGATTTCGGTGAGCGTGAATTCCGTCATCAGCGCTTCGCGCGCCTGGTTGACTTCTTGGCTTTTCCTGATAATTTCGATGACGCGGTCGATATCGTCAATCGCCTTAATAAGGCCCTGCACGATATGGAGCCTGTCGTTGGCCTTGTCCAGGAGGAATTGCGTTCTGCGTCGGATGACGGTCATCCTGTGCCGGAGGAATTCCTGAAGCATCTGCTTGAGGTCGAGAGTCTGCGGCCTGCCGTCTACGAGGGCTATATTGATTATGGAGTAGGTTTCCTGAAGAGGCGTGTGCTTGTAGAGCTTGTTGAGAACCACTTTCTCGTCGTCGCCGCGTTTGAGGTCGACCACGAGGCGAAGGCCGTCCCGGTCGCTTTCGTCGCGGACGTCGCTGATTCCCGTGAGGGTGCCTTTCTTAACGAGGTTGGCGATTTTTTCGATAATGCGGGTCTTGGTAATCTGGTACGGAATTTCCGTTATAACTATCGAGGTTTTGCCGCCCCTCTTTTGCTCGGTATGCGCGGCCGCGCGGAGGGTGATTTTGCCCTTGCCGGTATTGTACGCCTGCCTGATGCCGCTGCTACCCTGAATGATGCCTCCGGTCGGGAAGTCCGGGCCGGGTATGTGCTTCATGAGCTCTTCGATTGATATTTCCGAGTTTTCTATAAGTGCTGCAAGGCCGTCAACCACTTCGCAGAGGTTGTGAGGCGGGATGGAGGTCGCCATCCCTACCGCGATGCCGTTTGCGCCGTTGACAATCAGGTTGGGAAGCTTGCTCGGAAGGACCGTCGGCTCTTCACGGGTCTCGTCGTAGTTCGGCATGAATTCGACGGTGTCGAGCTTGAGGTCGTGGAGCATTTCCATCGATGCGCCGGTCAGGCGAGCTTCGGTATAACGCATTGCTGCGGGCGGGTCGCCGTCAATCGAGCCGAAGTTGCCCTGGCCGTGGACGAGTGAATAACGCATGTTCCAGCTTTGCGCGAGGCGGACCAGGGTCGGGTATACTACGGCCTCGCCGTGAGGGTGGTAGTTGCCGGACGTATCGCCCGCGATTTTGGCGCATTTGCGGAACCTGCTTCTCGGCCCGAGACCGAGGTCGTTCATGGCGACAAGAATTCTTCTCTGGCTGGGCTTCAGACCGTCGCGAACGTCCGGAAGCGCTCTGGAGATGATAACGCTCATCGAGTAGGTGAGATAGGAATCCTTCATCTCCTCTTCAATCAGCCGTTCCTGAATAGTTTCATTTTGGTCGAGCATAACTGTAATCCTGCAAGTCAGTTTGAGTTATCGTCCCGGTGTCTCGAACAAGCATTTTCAAAGATAATCATTATCTCAGAAATACGGTTGAAAGTCAACAAGCCATGCGAATTGAAGCCTTTATTTTGAGAGATTTATCGGAATTTTTAAGAAAAAAGGACCGACATGGCAGTCGGCCCTTTGTGTGAGTCTTGACGATTATCCGAAGTAACTATTATTTCTTTTTGCCTGTTGTAACGTTGAGTTCCAGGTGGCCTACCGATTTCTGCTCCTGTTTCCGATTGCTAAAGCGGGTATCGGGTGCCGGCATCTTGTGGATAGTTCCGAAAAGGTTGAAATTCGTCACCGTGCCCGAGTCGAGGTCCACGATGCAATTACCCATGAGAGTGGCGTTCGCAAGCGATACTGACCTGCCATAGCTGCTGCTCATGGAAATCATTCGTATTCCACCTGCATTATTAACCGCGGTTTCCTCGGGTCCAAAGCTTGCCGTAATCGAGATTCTTGCTTTTTTGTTTTCCCCTTCCTCGATAACCTCGAGAAATCTGCAGTCGAGTTTTATTGAGGAGAGGTTGAATACGTTTGTTCCCTGGGGGGCGATGGCGCTGAGTAGCTTGAAGGCCGACAACTCCGGTACTATCCATGAGTCGCCCGGACCGACCGGTTTGCCCGGAAGGAGAATGCCGGTGTCAGTGCCGTTGGAGGCAAGCCAGTTCCTGGTGTTGAGATTGACGTTGCCTTTAAGCGTTTTAACATCGCAGAATCCGGGTCGATAGGTAAACTCCAACTCCGCGCCAGTCAGATTCGAGTCCACCATTCGTGGGGCGTTTCCAATAACAATGGCGCCAGCTCTCTTGCTTTTATAGTTGGAACCCGACCTGTGAGTCTGGTATTTCCTCGTGAATTGAAGCAGTCCCTTTTCGATTTTTTCTATCTTGTCGGTATAGTTCTGCTGCTGCATGATTTCAGTTATGTAAGTTTGCTCGCTTACGTTCTGCTTCGTCTGTTTTTGCTGCTGTCCCGGCTGTCCCGGCTGCACCCGCCCGACGACTACGGAGCTGGTAGTCGTCTTCGTCGTGTTGACCGAGTGCATGTTCCACGCGACAGAGGTCTTTAAAGTTTCGCCGGCTTCGAGTTTTCCTTCGAGGCTGTATTTCTCACCGCCTAAGGGTTTTTCAGGTTTTTCAAGATATTCAGTCCATTTTTCCACTACCGACCGTCTTTTTTTCTCGATGTCGAGCGGGCTGAATCCGAGGCTCCATCCTGATTTCTGGCGCAGGTGCAGCAGGGCGAGCGTCGAAACCATGCGGTCTGTGTCAGCAAGCGCGGCCAGAAAACCTTTATTGCAAGAGTCGGAATTGATTTTTCCAAGAATCCTGATTGCGCTCAACTTGGCCCAGAACATTTTTTGTTCCAGTTCTTCTTCGGTCTTGCCGCCTCTTTTATCTTCGTCGAGCTTGTCCAGAAGCTTTTCTGCCCTGGTTTTGGCCTCGGGCGTTCCGTATTCTGAAACTCTTCGCAGGTAGATTTCCGCAGCCTTTCCAATTTTTTCGAGCTCTTTAGTCGCGGCCTCTCGCTTCGTCCATTCCTCCGAATCGAGCTCTTTGATAAGCGTTTTGATTTTCTCTTTGAGTTCGTCCGGTATGTCGGGCTGTTTGACAACAATATTCACGCCGAGAATCTTGTTCAATTCCGGGACTGCTTCCTCGCCCATATCGGCAAGCTCTTTCTCCGCGATGTTCTTTTCTTCGTAGGAGTCAGAGAGAAGGTCGCGTATAAGTTTATCAAGCTTGGACAATTCTTCCTGCGGTTCGGCCTGCTCCTCCTTTTCCCCGTTTTCCTCGGCTTGGGACGGGTCGGTGCCGGGTTCCCGTTTTTCTTTTTCTTCCTGCGCCTGCAGCAACAGGCAGAAAGCCATGATTGAAAAAACGGCCATGACGACAATAAACATCTTTCTCATGGAACTGGCTCCTTATTGTTATAGAATCTCCCCGGAAACACTCTCAAGAATTATATACGGGTTGGCTTGCCGGGAAGTTTGCATTCGCAGGATAATTGTCAGTCTTCGCAAATCTGGCCGATATGGTTCGAGTCCACTTCTATGCCCATTGCGTTTATCGCGGAAAGCACGTTTTCGAACTGAGGTATCAGCGAACTCAAGCCGAGAGTATGCATGACATTCTGGACGCTTCGGGCGAGGCCGATAACCGCTACCGCCCCGCATCCCTCGCACTCGTTCTTGGATTTGCAGTAGCCGACTATGACGCCTATCCCGGATGAAGAGATGTAAGGCACGCTGGACATGTCTAGCACCACGCGCTTTACTTTCTTCGCTTCAACGTGTTCGAGGGTTTCTCTGAGGTGGAGAGCCTCCGGCGACTGGATGTAGCCTTTGGCAGTAACGATGGCCATGCTTGGGGCGCTTTCAAGCAGTCTGAAGGAAATATTGACTTGGTCTTCATCTTTCTCCAATGGTGCTTCCTCCTCCAGCGAATACTCTAATGCCCGCCCGGTGCGACGTCAAGCAGACAAAAAAGAATATTTTGTATTTTTCATCCTGGAACGTCATAATAATAAAAGCGTGTAAGGAGATAAACTTATGAAAAGCTTGTTTTACTTCGTTGCCTTCGCGGCGGTTTCGTTTTGCGCGGGCTGCCTGGACTCGAACGAGGGCTTTCTGCATTTCGATTTCATTGTTAACTACGACACGCCCGAGAGCACAATACCGGGCAATCCGATACTGTCCTTGCTGCCACCGCAATCACTTCCCGAAATTCCCGTGGACATGAATACGGACAGCGAATTCAACTCCCAGATATTCGACCACCTGGTTGATATAGAACTCAGGCAGCTTGTTTTCACGATAACGGCAAGCTCGACCGACCCGGCCGTGGATTTGCTTGAGCCCGCGACTCCTACGCCGGATGACTGGAGCTTTCTCGAATCCGTGGAGATCTGGTTCAGGAATCCGACGACCCTCGAGGAAGGGCTTGCGGCCTATATTGCCGCGGGAGATACGCAGCTGGATCCCGGGAATTCGAACCTGAGTTTCGCATGCACCGAAATTGACCTTCTTGATTACTTCGACGGGGGAAATAATACCGTTCTCGTTATCAAGGCGGTCGGGACCACGCCACCGGACGACGTCATTTTCCAGGTTTCCGCAAGGTTTCGGGTAGTGGCTGCGCTGATTAAATAAGAGATTTTCAATCCTTGATGCGACTCCTCTTTCCTTGGGTTTTACAAATGGGATACAAATCTCAGGTTGCATCCGGGCGTTCTGCGGGCTATATTTAATAATACAAGGCGACATACGGGAGATTGTATGGCTGACGCACCGGAAAACGTATTCGGCAAGATTGCAATCACTCATAAGTTCATGGACCCCAAGCAGGTCAACGAGTGCCTCGACATACAGGCGCGCATGCGGTCTTACGGGCTTGAAACGAAAAAAATCGGCGAAATTGCGGTAGAACGAAGCTTCATTACGCGCAAGCAGCTTGACCTGATTCTAAGCATTCAGCGCGCCATCCTGGATGAAAAGCGCAGAAAAGAAGAAGCGCTACGACCAAAAAAAGCAGTGGAACCTGCCCGACCTGCGACCCGCGCCCCGAGGCCCGCACCTCCTCCGAGACGGCAGCCTCAAGTTCAGCACAGCCACGTGCCGGCAGCCCGCTCGAAAATCGACGAATACGCCGCTCAGATAAAAATGAACCGAATAACCACCATTGTCTGCCTCGGCATCGTGGCTATAGTCGTTGTCATTATTCTTGCAAGCCTGAAAAACAGGTCGCGGGAAAAAAGGGAAAATACCAATCCTTACAACGGCGTCTTGATGCCGAACGTAGACCCGAACGCGGGCATGGCTTTGGAGCACGAGCGGGTTGCCAAAAGGCGCATCGAAGAGGCAGAGCGGCTTTACCAGGAATTGAAGGAATGGGCTGCCGCGAACAAGGGCAGCAAAGATGAAATCATTAAGAGAGCCAATACCATAGCCGTGGATTACGCGGAGACGGATGCATCCTCGAAGGCAAGGCTGCTCGCGGATTTCTATGCGGACCTTCCGGATATCCCGCAAGGTGACGTTTCCGACCAGAAGAAGGCCACGTCTGCCTCGCAGATGTATATGAAACTTTCCATGGAAGCTCTAAAACTGCGCTCCCAGGAGCAGTGGGCGAAGGCGGTCGAGGTTTACGAGCAGTTTCCTGAAACTTACAAGGATACGCCGTTCTACCCCAAGGTCAGGAACGAGATTAAAAAACTGCGCCAGCAGATTGCGAAAATGTACGAAGCCGACTTGCACACTATAAACCGCCTCATAGCGGCCAGGAAGTATGACGAGGCGCGAAAATTTCTCGCGAAAATCGAAAACTACGCTTCCCACGAACATGTGATTGCCGTGCAACGTGAGCTTGACTCGTACATTTCGGAGGCGAGCCAGGCACCGGAGCCGGCATCTGCCGAAAAACCCACCGTTTCTTTGGCGGTTGAAAAACTGCGCGTTGCGGAAAGCATGTTCTGGCGAAACATGTATGCGGACGCGCTAAAAGCATATACTTCGGTTGCAGAAGACCCGCAGGTGATGTCCGAAAATCCCCAAATAAAAGGCAGGATAAAGGACCTCGAGCGTTCGCTTTCGGTCCTCGATGCGGTGAAAAAGGAGCTTATCAAGTCCAAGGGTCGCAAACGCAAGCTTTACCTGGAAAAAGGCGGCTCCATATCCGCGGAGATAATAGACATAGACAACTATATAATAACGGTGTTCGAGAAAAACAGCGGCAACAGCGAAATAGGAATGTCGGAGCTCACAACGAATTTCATAATGCTTCATGCGAAGCGCATTCTTCCTTCGAATACGGCGGAGACCGAGCTTGCACTCGGGACATTTCTTTTGAGCAGGCAGCTTGCGAAGGATGCGGAAAAACATTTTTACAACGCCGCGAAGAAGAATGCTCCCAATGAGGAAATTGCCAGGATGCTCGAACGTCTCGAGGAAAAGCCTCCCGCGAGTACCGGAGAAGGAATCGCCGCGGCGGAAAAGCCTGACGAGGGCAATTCCGAGAACGAGCTCAAATCTTTTAACGAGGCGGAAGCGCTTTTCAAGAAAGGCAAGTACGCCGAAGCACTTACGATTTACAAGGAGCTTCTCAGGCTCCATCTCGGCTCGAAAACCGTGATGGACAATCGCTCTCAAATCGACGAGAAAATAGCGGCTTGCGAGGAGCGGCTCGTCTCGCCGCTCGCGAGCATTTTTTCCGGCAAGGTCATCGAGCGAAACGACCTCGGTAAAGGAGTTGTCGAGGTTTCGTACGACTTCGGGAACGACAAGCAGCTTGCCGACTGGAAGGAATACAACTGGTACTCGATATTCGACATGCACGACTCGAACTGGCATATCGCGGATGGCGAGCTTTCAGGCAACGGTTCGAGAGGATTTCTCTGGAAGGGAATTGTCGACGGGGATGTGAAAGTGGAGTTCGATGCCTACTCGACTTCCGCCGAGAGGCAGAACATCCAGGCCACGGTTTGCGACAACGGCGAGGGATGGAACTATCTTTTCGCTCTCGGCTTGACGGAACTCGGGAGTTCCAAGGATATAATCAGGAGAAACGAGAAATTCTCATTCGGCAAGGAAATAGCGAAGCGGCCCTCGGAAGCCAAATCGTTTAATACTTATCACGTGAAGATTCTCAGGCAGAAATCAAACCTTTCGCTATACGTCGATGACAAGCTGATACTCAAGGCGAAGCACAGCCTTTACAAAAAAGGGCACGTGGGACTTTTCGCGATAGGCTCGACGGTGCGTTTCGACAATATCAGCATAGTCGGCCGGCTTGACAGGCAGTGGTTGTCCAAGCAGGGAGAATAAAAGCCGGTTCCGTTCGCATCTTCGATTGAGCTTCCATTACTTTGGTTGTATTGCCCGACGAAAGTTGAAAAAACCGTAATAATTCTATACAATGAAGCTTTGCCCAACCGGGAGAAGCAGCTTGGAAGGAAACGGTTCGTCAACCGGGCAGGCGCGGGCCCGCAGGCGCCTATTTTTTTTGCCCTCGACTTTCGCTTCTTTGCGTCATCGCAACTACAGGCTCTTCTTTTTTGCCCAGATTGTCTCCCTTATCGGAACCCACATGCAGTGGACGGCCCAATCGTGGCTCGTATATGAAATTACCGAATCAAGGGTTGACCTCGGATTAATACGCATGGTGCAGACCCTGCCTCTCGCCATTCTGCCGCTTTTCGGCGGGTTGGTCGCAGACTATTTTAAAAAAAGAAGTATTCTTATAATGACCCAGAGCCTCGCCATCCTGCCGCCCGTTATACTCGCACTTATCGTTTTTACGGGTGCGACGCAGATATGGCATATAGCGCTCCTTGCGTTTATATCCGGCATAGTGGTGTCTTTCGACATGCCATCGCGCCAGGCGTTCGTGATAGACATGGTGGGCAGGGACGACCTTATGAACGCGATAAGCCTGAACTCCGGGGTATTCAATACGGCCAGAATTCTCGGCCCGCTGGTCGCGGGAAGGATGATAGCGGCGGTTGGCATCGCATACTGCTTCCTCGCGAATGGATTGAGCTTTCTGCCCGTCGTGCTCGCCCTCGTTTTCATTTCGGTGAGCGGGGTGAAAGCTGACCGCAAGGGCGAGTCCCCCATGAAGAGGCTGCGCGGCGGATTCGCTTACCTGAGAAGCGATACCAGGCTCGTGGGGCTTTTCTGCCTGCTCACCGTCGTGGGCGTATTCGGGTTTTCCTACATGGCGCTAATGCCCGCTTTCGCAAAGGATGTATTCGGACGCGGGCCGAGAGGTTACGGCGACCTGATGGCCTTCAACGGAATAGGCGCGGTCGCGGGCGCGCTCTTCGTGGCGACTATGGCGAAGCGAGGTGGCAAGCTGAAGCTACTTTTCGGCGGGATTCTGATACTCTCCTGCGCGCTGACTGCGTTTTCTTTTGCGAAACATATGACTTCCGGTTGTGTCCAGCTCTTGTTCGTCGGATTCGGAATGATTATGTTCATGACAACCGCCAATACTCTTGTCCAGACAATTGTGCCTGATGAATACAGGGGACGCGTGATGGGAATATGGACTATATTCTTTGGCGGTGCGCTGCCTGTCGGCTCGATTGCTGCCGGTGTGGCGGGGGAATACCTGGGCCTTTCAATGACCCTGAAAATCGGCTCTCTCGTTTGCCTGTCGTCGGCTTTCGCGGCGTCGATAATGCTGAAAAAGATAATAAGAATCAATCTGGAGAAGAACGTCTCTCTGCCACAGGATGAAAATCAGAGTCCGTAGTCTGCTATCTTCTTTCTGAGCGTTGAGCGTGAAATCCCGAGAAACGCTGCTGTGGCCACCTGGTTGCCGCCGTTGAGTTCGAGCGCGTGTTTCAGAAGGCTCTTTTCCCATATCCCGATTGCAGTATCGTAAAGCTTTTCGCCGCCCTGGAGCTGCATGATAGTATCTCTGGCCAAAATGTCGGCCCTGGTTTCAGCGTCTTGCCTTTCCTCCTGCGTGACGTGCTCGGGAAGATGCGTGCGGAGAATCGGGCCGGAGTGGGAGAGCGCTGCCGCATGCTCGACCGCGTTCTTGAGTTCGCGAACGTTTCCCGGCCAGTCATACTCGGTCAGCGTTTCCATGGCTGGTTTCGTAATCGTCTTGTCCTCAGTGCGACACCCCGTCCTCTCTCCCGCCGGCGCCTGGGCAAGGAAGTAGGATACCAGAAGGGGGATGTCCTCCTTGCGGCTTCTCAGGGGAGGCAGCTCGATTTTGATTACATTTAGCCTGTAATAGAGGTCTTCCCGGAACTCGCCGTTCTGAACCTTGTCAAGGAGAGGCTCGTTTGTTGCGGCGATAACCCGAGTATTCACCGTGACTTTATCGGTCGAGCCGATTTTCTCGAATTCGTGTTCCTGAAGGAAGCGCAGCAGTTTTACCTGCGCCTTAAGCGACATCGAGCCTACTTCGTCGAGGAAAAGTGAGCCGCCGTCGGCTTTTTGGAACTTGCCGTCGCGGTCGGCGGTCGCGCCGGTGAAGGCTCCGCGGACGTGGCCGAAAAGCTCGCTCTCAAGAAGGTTTTCGGGTAGGGCTCCGCAGGCGACGGGCACGAAGAAGCCTTTCTTCCTTTCGCTCGCATGATGTATAGCACGCGCAACCAGTTCCTTGCCCGTGCCGCTTTCTCCTTCTATCAGCACCGAAGCGTCGGTCGGTGCGACGGCCCCGATTTTTTTGTAAACTTCCTGCATGAGAGGGCTATGTCCCACGAGCAGGTCGATCCTTGCAGGAGGAGCGCCGGTTGGAAGCTCGACAGTTTCGCTCGCGTCTTTCCTGCTTTCTTCGATTCTCACAATTATGTTTCGGATATTGCCGAGTTCGGCGGGTTTGGGGAGGTAATCGAAGGCTCCGCGCTTAACAGCTTCTATGGCAGTATCCATGGTTCCGTGGGCCGTTATGACAACGACGTACAACTCCGGCTGCAGGTTCTTTATCTTTTCGAGTGCGGTCAAGCCGTCCATACCGGGAAGGCGTACGTCCAGGAAAACGATGTCAAACGCCCCGTCGGCTATCGAGCTAATCGCCGTTTCGGCCGTAGCGGCGGTCCTGACATCGTGGCCTTCCGCCTGAAGGAACTTCTCGAACGCCCAGCAGACGCTTTCTTCGTCATCCACTACGAGAATCTTTGCCAAGAGCCGTTTCCCTTCAAATAATTGTGCCGTGGTCCCAGCGATGCCGGACAGTAAAGTATATCCTTAATCGCCTCCGACTGTCAAACATCGCGAGCTTTTTCATTTTGAGCGACCGGGATGTCAACGACGAACGTAGTTCCGCCGCTGCCCGAACTGGCCGATATCGAGCCGCCCGCCTCTTCGATAAAGCGCTTCGATATCGCAAGGCCGAGCCCGAAGCCGCCCGGTCCCGAGGTATAGAATGGCTCGAATATCCTGCCCATATCGCTTTCCGGTATCCCTCTTCCCGAATCCGTTACGACAAGCTCGGCTCTCTGCCCGGAGCGGCGGATTTCTATATCGAGCTTTCCGCCCTCGGGCATTGCATTGAGCGCGTTCAGAATCAAGTTCATCGTTACCTGTTTCAGGCGGTTCGTGTCGATTGAGGCGATGAGTTCCTCTTCCGGAAATCTGGCAGTCACATTGGTCGCGCGGTGCGCGAGTTGCCTGTCGAGCAGTCTGAGCACTTCCTTTACCGCCTTCGGCGCGTCTGCGCTGCCTGGCCTTGGCTCGACCGGGCGCGCATAGTCGAGAAGTCCTCCCGTCGTAAGCTGCAGCCTTTCGATTTCATCGAGCATGACAGACAGGCTTTCTCGGTCGGAATCCGAGAGCTCTTTCTGGAGCAGCATCTGTGCCATCATTTTCATTGATGTCAGAGGATTTCTTATCTCGTGCGCAATTCCTGCCGCGACTGCACCGAGAGTTGCGAGCCTTTCCTGCTTGAGCAACTCTTCCTGGTATTTTCTGAGACTTTCTATCATGTGGTTGAAGTCGTCGGAAAGCTGCTCGATTTCATCACCCGTTCTGACGGTTATATGCGATGAGAGGTCGCCCGATGCGACCTGCGCCGTCTGGTCTGCGAGTTTGCGCAGGGGGCGGGTGATTGATTTTGCGACATACCATCCCGAAATGTTCGCGAGAATTACGGCAATCAATGCGGCCGCCAGTATCGGCCAGACGGAGTCCCATTGTGCTTCCCTGAGTTTCGCCGCATCGTAGATGAGCAGCAGGACGGCGTCGCTGCCCGAGTGCATGGGTGCGCTGGCGACCAGGTAATCGCGGCCGGCCAGGTTGCGCCGTATAACCGAGGGAGAATCGGAACGCGAGGGAAGCGATTCGGCCGACCGGACGAGGGATTCCGCAAGCCGGGGAGTAAGGTTCGACTGTCGCAGCCGGCCATCGGATGTAACGGTTGCAAGGCCCACGTCGAGGAGGTCTCCCATGGATTTGAGCGTCCCTTCGGAAAGCGGAAACCCGGCGCGAGAGATGAATTCGGCAAGGCCGGAAATACGAACTTTCACCTGACTTTCAACCGTATTTGCGACGAACCTGGCTGCGGCAAGGGCTGCCATGCCGAAAACAAAAACCATTATAAGCACGATAGGTACGACGATCCGGGTTTGTATGGAGGTCTTTCTCAACGCTACCCCGTGCGGCTTGCAGTTAAAGCAATTCTTCCGTTAAGCAGGTCGCGCAGTAAAGGCGTTTTTTCCTGAATCAGGATTTTCCAGGCGTTGCGCTTTCTCCTGCCGTAGGCGACGGAATAATGGAACTTTACCCTGAAGCGCCCGGGCTTGAAGAGGCGGCGCATGGCGAACGGCGAAATCATTCCAATATGAGTCGGCTCCTTGACGGCGAGATAGTCTTTTGTATTGGTTAGCCTGTTGATACGCCCGGTAAATAGATGGATGAGGTTCCGGCGCAGGACTTTGGTAGCTTTGGGTATGATGTTGGGCGTATAAACGATGAATCTGCCGTTAGGTTTCAGGACGCGCCACGCCTCTTCCACGAGAAAACGTTTCTGTTCCCACGTGAAGTGTTCGAAGCCGTCGATTGAAATCAGCTTGTCGAACGACGCGTCGGAGAAGGGAAGCCGGGTGATATCTCCGAAAACGTATCTGGAAGGCGATTCGAGCTCGAATTGCGAGCATGCGTCGACTGCGCCCCGGAGGCAGATTTCCGAAAGGTCGATGCCCACGACGCAAGCGCCCCGCTTTGCACAAAGGTAGGTGAACGTGCCGAATCCGCATGCGAGGTCGAGAATCTTTTCTCCCGGTTTGGGGTCGATAAGAGGCATGCAGCGCTTGATGCGCGCCTCGCCCCATCTCTCGTTGAGCCCCGTCGGCCTGTAGAAGGCGTCAATTATCTGCTTCGCCGAGACTCCGCCGACAATGGATGCGTCCCAGACTCCGCCAGTCTCCTTTGCCACTTACTTATTTTCCTTTTTACCTAAAGACTGGCGAAGCTCGCGCACCTTGTCGGATGCAGGCCCGGCGCTTTCGGTGCGGGGGTATTTTTCGAGTATTTCCTCGTATTTGGTAAGCGCCTTTTCGGGCATTTTGTTGTCCTCGTACATCTGCGCAGTTCGGAGCAGTTTCCTCGCCTCTTCTTCCTGCTGCTTTTCCTTGAGGTCTCCCATGCCTTTCTTCGAGCGGTAAAGCTCGAGCCGGACTTTCTTCGCTTCCGCTGCGACGTCGAGGCCTCGCATGTCGCTCTCGATTTTCTTGAGCAGTTTGTCGCCCTCGGTCTGCTTTCCCTCGGTGACGAGCTTTTTCGCCTGCTCTATATCCTGCCTCGCTTTCTCTTCCATAGCGGCGAGCGCCTTGCGTGCTTCCAGCACGAATCCTATTTCACGTTTGAATCGCTCTATCTTTCTAAGCAGGCCGACCGCCTTGCTTATTTTTCCTTTTTCGAGATATTTTCCGGCATCTTTGGAGGCTTTTCTGAGCTTTTCTATATCCTTCGGGTCGACGAATTTGACTTTCCCTTTTATCTCCGCAACAAGCGCGAAAATATCTTCCGGGAAGGCGTGCCCTTCGCATTTTTTTTTATGGAGCTTTTCTTTTTCGTGGTTGACGATAACGATGGACGGAATTTCCTTGACGCCGTACTTGTCGCCGAGTTCGCGATATTTCTCGGGGTCGAGGCGAACCCATGCGAAATGCATGGCAATCGCCTTGACGCGGTTGTCTTGCAGAGTGGACATGTCCTCGTTGAGCGCGATTCTGCCTTCGGGGCAGAAATGCAGAATAACCGGCTTGCCCGTCAGGTAAGATTCTTTCAAAGCGCTTGCGATGTCTTCCTCCCATTTTATGGGGGGATGCTCCTCGTCCTGCGCGCTTGCGGCGATGGCAAGGCAGGTGATAGCCGAGAGTATTATAAGCTTAATTATTCTGCAGCTTGTCATTATTCTCTCTGATTGCAGAAAGTCCTATAAGTATAATACCTGCGAGGGCGAGGATAATTCCAACTTTTAAGGGAGAAGGATAGTAAAACGGGTACTGGTATCCGCCGATAAGGCATCTGTCGTAAAGGCTGGGCGCTCTGAGCCAGTCGAAGCGCATGATTCCCGCAGAGCCGATAAGGAGCGGATTAATATTTATCGCCCACTGCACGACAAGCATCCTCAGCGCGCCGGATGTCGACAGTATGAAGGGGTTGACGTAATAAGGCGTACTTATCATAAGAAGGCCTGAACCGAGTACTATCGCCTGGGACAGAAACTGTCCGCATAATGCTCTCGCGCCGAGAATAACTCCTGCCAGGAAAAGGCAGAATGACAATGAAAATAAGCCGAGAAGCAATATTGTTAAAAAGGGAAGGGGGGCGACGAAGGACGAAAGCAGGGCGGCGATTGTTCCGAACGACAGGATGCCGAGGGGATAAAGCAGGTTTTTTAAGCGCCGGGCAATACGGCCGGGCCATTTGGCCTCTCCGGTGCGGTCTGCGAGAAATATACTTGCCGCGAATATTGCCGCCATGCATTGCAGGGACAGGAAGAGCACTCCCGCCGTAAGAAGGGGGTGAAGCATGACTGTGACGCTGACGAGGAAACCGTAGCCGACGAGAATTAGCAGGTAAGCCGTTCTATTGCGTACTGCGATGTTTAAGTCCGTCATATCATAGAAGCCGGTAAGTGTCAGAAAGAAAGGTATATGGCGGCGTACGTGCCTTTTATAAGTTGCTTTACCTTGAATCCGTCGCCAGCCGTTTTGTTTTCGTAGTTTATAACCATATTGTGAAAGCCTATCCTGAGTGCCAGCGACTGGCCCGCCTTGAACTCGACATATCCGTCCGCCTGGTAAAAATTCGTCACATCCACGTTGGTGCCGCTATAGGCGTACTGAAAAAGCACGAACCTTCCGCCAAGGATAGTCTGTTCGCCGACCAGAAGCTCAAGGCTCGCACCGAAGTATGGGATTGGCGCAACGGCGCTTTCTTTCGCCTCCACGCCGCCGGTCACGTTCCATATTTTACTATAGTATTCGATATATTTCATGCCGCTGACAAATCCTAAATGCGCCTGGTAGCTCCTTGATATGGTGGTAGTCAGCGAGACGTCCGTCGTTCGCATCCGGAAGCTTGAATCAACTATATCCGAAATATTATAGTTGATGCCCTCGAAGACTATGTTGCGGTTTATCTGCGCGTAGCCGTCCCACCTGTTTTCCCAGAAGGAGATGTCCAGTCTCATGGAACCCTGCCACATTTCAAGCTCCCAGACTTCTATCGTCTCCTTTTTGTCCATACCGAGGTCGTTAAGGCTGAATTCCGTGCCGAACGTCGTACCTGAGGAAACTTCGAGCTTGGTGCTCATCTCGCTCGACCAGAGCGAATAGCGAAATCTGGACGCATTACTGTTCTGCGCTAACGCGGGCGTTGATATTCCTGCCAGAAATAGCGCAAGAACCGCCGCACTCAGAAAAAGGGATATTATTCTGCGCATAAACATGTCTTTCCGAAAAGTAATCCTCATGCTTATATATTAGACGAAAGAAGGCTGTTTGCCTTCATATAATCCCCTTGAATATTATACTTATTTAAGCAGGGATTATAAGTCCGGACACGTTTGGAACAAGAAAAAAAGCCGGCGAACCGTATTCGTATTTCAGAATAAATTCGCCGACGTTCGTTTTTTCGCCATGATAAACACGGCATTAAACTGTTCGTTTGCGCGAAACTCGCGCGCAATTTACGCTATCAGCCTCCTCCGGGTGCTGCGCCTCCGCCGGGTGCCGCGCCTCCGCCGGGAGTGCAGCCACCGGCTGCGCATCCGCAGTCGTGGGCTATCTTCATCATTTTCTTGGCGACTCCGGTTCCGCTGGCCTTGGTATTGGTAAGCTGCCAGACTTTCCTTCCCTTCGTGTTGAAGAATAGAACCTTCGGGACTATCTTGATGTTATATGTACTTTTCAGTATTTTGCTCAATTCCTTGACGTTGCACTTGTAGCAATGGAAAAGCATGGAAGCCCTGCGAATTTCTTCGTGGGTGAGTATCTCATCCATGAGCTGCGAACGCCTGACCTGGTTTGCGATGTTTTTGTCGGCGTTCTCGGCATCCTCTTCGGGCCAGTAGAAATATATCATGACCGGCTTTGTCTCGGCAATGCCGTCCATTTCGGTAAAGTGGCCGAAAAGGTCAGCTTCGTTGAACGCTTCGTCGCTGAGCTCGATTCCGGTCGTATCCTTCCAGGCTACTTCGTCTGGTGCGGGCGGCGGCGGAGCTTTCTTCTTTGCTTCCGGTTTCGGATTGGGCCTGACACGAGGCACCGGCCGCGAGCCTCATCCTACCGCCTGCTGCGCGAATGCCACGTATACGAACAATGCGGCGATTGCGCCAAGCGCCATTATAAACAACGCTTTCTTCATAACGTTACCCCCTCCTATAATAAAGGTGCGAGCTATTAACTTTCCCTATAATATTAATATGTGATTCAGCGTGACGCTTATTCTATTTTTGTTGTATACGAACATTTTACAGTTCTTTTACACTATTGCGGCGAATTATGACGTTTCAGCTCGTGTTTCTTCTTCTATGCCTGAAATTTCTTGACTTTCAGATTGATATTGAAATACTTTGGAACCGTATGAGGCACTTGGAAATTGGCCTTGGAGGAGAAATGAAAAACGGGATTATATTGCTTACATTCGCGATTTGCTTCCTGGCGTTCGCTTTATTTTGTACGGGCTGCAGGAGCGCCGGGGGAGATAAAAGCCCGGCGGAAACTCCGGTTGGCGGTAACGGGAAAGCGGCCCCGGCGCAAAGCGGAGACGGGCTTGCACGGCTTGTCGAACAACTCGGCAGCGAAGATTTCGTCGAGAGGGACAAGGCGGTTTACGAGTTGAAAAAAATCGGCCTGCCTGCCGTCAAGCCTCTAATTGAAAAACTTTATGACGGAGATGAAAGCGCGCGTGCTTATGCGGCGTGGGTGCTCGGATTCATTTCCCATAAAAGCGCCGCGGATGCGCTGATTGACGCCCTTTACGATGAAAGCCCCTTCGTGCGCTCGAATGCCGCGAAGGCGCTTGGAGATATTGGCGAACTTCGCGCCGTTCCTGAACTGGTGGAGGCTTTGAAGGAAAGCGACTGCGTGCTTCGAGCCGATATTGCGGAAGCGCTCGGCAATCTGCGTGACAGGAGGGCTCAGCCAGCGCTCATAACGCTGCTCGAAGATGCCGACCCCCACGTTCGCATAGGCGCGAGTTGGGCGTTGGGCGAGGTGGGGGACGCCGGTGCCGTTTCCGCTCTCGTCAAGCGGCTCAAGGACGAAGACTGGTGCGTCAGGCAGACTGCCGCGGAATCGCTCGGGTGGATAGGCGATAACTCCGGTATCGGCGTTCTAATTGAAGCTCTCGAGGATGACGACTGGAACGTGAGGCTTTGCGCGACGTGGTCGCTGGGCGAGTTCGAGGATGAAAGAGTCTTTGCGCCGCTGGTGGAGAGGCTCAAAGACAAGCACTGGCGCGTGCGCAATAAGGCCCTGAGGTCGCTCAGAAAGCAGACGGGAGAGAACTTCGGCCTCGACTACGGCAAGTGGAAAAAATGGGTCGCTTCGAGAAACAATCCCGAAAAACCGAACGGCTCGGGAAAGTAAGAAAAAAGCCGGCGCAAATGGCACCGGCTTTCGTTCAATGCATTGCGGTTTATTTTTTCGCTTCTTCAAGCAGTTTGTTGCTCTGAAAAGCTATCTGCGCCATCTTTTTGGCGACTCCATTGGGGCTGGCTTTGATGTTTGTAAGCCACCATGTCTTTTTCCCGTTGACGTCGAAGAAGAGTACTTTGGGCGCATACCTGATGCGGTACTTCTCTTTGAGTTTCGCGTCGAGTTCTTTGACGTTGCATTTGTAGCAGTGGAAAAACGTCGACGCCGCTCTGACTGCCTCCGCGGAAAGGATTTCACTCATCAGCATGCTTCTCTCCGCCTGCTCCGCCGTCTCCTCGCTATCTGCTTGCGCGTCTTCGGACGGCCAGTAGAAGAATAACATTACCGGCTTTGTCGCCTTGAGTTCGCCGAGTCCTTTAAAATCTTTGAATACATTCCCGCTCTCGATAGCTTCTTCAGAGAGCTCGATTCCTTTTGTTTCTTTCCACTCTGTCTTGTCGGGAGCTTCCGGCAGCGGGAGGGTCTCTTCTTTCGGCTCGGGTTTGGGTTTTGGCCTTACACGAGGCGCGCATCTTCTCGGGCCTCAGCCATAAGCCTTCGGACTTAACGCCACGTAAGCGCCTGCAGCAAGCAGCAGAGCCACTACGACGACACAAAAATATTTCACCATGTCCACTTTCCCCCTTGAACGATAAGATTATGTTTCGTTTCTAATTCTGATACGCTTTGTCTTGTTTATTTGTAAGCTGAAAATCGTGATTTTTTTAAAATTTCCTATGGTATGTTCTTTTGGAATAGAAAACCGGCAGACGTCGAGTCTGCCGGTTTGGATGTGAATATAAGAATTCTACTTGTTCAGTTTTTCAATCAGTTTCTTGCTTGCGATGGCAATCTTATCCATTTTCTTGGCGATGCCTTTCGGATTTGCTTTCGTGCTGGTAAGCTGCCAGACCTTCTTGCCTCTGACGTCGAAGAAGATGACTTTGGGAACCAACGTTATTTTGTATTTCTTTTTGAGCTCTTCGCCCATGTCATCTTTCCAGTTGCATTTCAGGCAGTGGAACCCCAGAGATGCTCTTCTGACATCTTCACTCCCCAAAATCTCTTCATCCATAATGCCGCAACGCCGTATCATATTCTTGGTATCCTCGTTGTCCGTCTCTTCGTCCGGATGGAAGAAGTAAAGCATCAAGGGCTTGCTTTCCTTCATCGATGCGATGTCGTTGAACTCAATCCATAGGTCGGCTTTCGCCAACTCTTCTTTATTGAGGCCTGCGTCTGAAGTGTGTTTCCAGTCAATCTCATCCGGTGCGGGAACGACCGGTTTTGGCCTGGGCGTTTCTGGAGCGGGCGTCGAAGGCTGCGGGTTGGTCGGGTTCGGATTAGTCGGTCGAGGTATCGGTTTCGGTATCGGCCTAGGACTAGGCGGACATCCCTTCGGGCCTCACCCCTTGGCGTCGCTCGGGATTATGAACGCAAGCAATGCAACTACTGCCAGTAACGCCAATCCCGCGACAATCAATTTCTTCATCGCAGCTCTCCTTAGATAACATGAACACGTTATGTACCTTTCCCTAATATAATTGACGCCAAAATCGGCCCTTGATAAGCTGTATTTCTTTTAAAAACGGCGGCTTTTACATTTCTTTTACATAAAACTGGCCGTTTTTGTCGAAATTTGACTTAACTCCTTATACTGCAATGACTTAAATTGCTTCATTTCTGTTAGCTTCCGGGCCGCGGCGGCAATCGAAAAAAAACCGGGACGCATTGTTCGTATGCGACCCGGCTTTGACATCGCGACAGTTATGAAAAACTATTCTTCTTTGCTTTCTTCCTTTTCTTCCGGCGCGGTCAGGTCGTCTGCCTTCAGAGTGCCGGCGTGTTCGAGCGAGTCGATATTAATCTTGAAAACCGCATTGTAGCTTATCAGGAAAAGGTTCTTGCCCTCGACGTGCATGCTCATGCGCATCCGCGTCATTATCCGGGTCATGTTCTCATCGCCCTGCGCGAGGTCGAGCTTTTTCTTCTTCTCGACTTCCATTGTGGTTGCGTTGATTTTGTAAATCACGCTGTCTTTAAGCGCGAAAATCTTGCCTTCGGCCACGATTGCCGACATCGTCGAGCCCATCTGCATTCCGCCTCTTTGGCCCCGGCCGCCCTGTCCCTGTCCCGGCTGTCTGCCCTGGGCGAATGCGCCTGCGACGATAACGACGACGAGTACCGCAATCAAACTGCCGATAACAACTTTCCTCATAACTCCATTCCTTTCAAAAAAACTATTTCCTAACTTTCTTCTGGCTCGTCTTTTTCTTCGCCTTCTTCTTGTTTTTCCTGTTTTTCTCCTTCTTTCTCTACTATTTCATTTTCTCCTGCTTTTTCCTTTGCCTCGTCTGATTTTTCCACGAAGCTATATCGGAAAATGATTATGGATTCTCCCCATATTATTTAGATAAGCTCTATGGTGGATATATGACATCCAAATGACGTTTTTCGCGTATATTTGTCATAAAAAAATTAGAAAATCGAATATTTCAGTTCCTTAACCAGCGGTGCAAAATTGCACCTTCTTTCAAATCCGCTTGTGGATATGTTTTTTCCGGTATATAATCTCGACCGGTAAAGTCATTTTTAGAAAGACTGAAACTATGAAGAAAATCGTCGTACTCGGCTGCGGACGCGTTGGCGTCCTCATGGTAAAAGACCTCGCGCGTCGTCCCGGCTTGAAAGTAACCGCAGTTGATGCCAGTTCGAAAAACCTTGCTGGATTGAAACCCCTCAAGAGTATCGTGACAAGAAAAGCCGACCTATCAGATAAAAAAACTGTCGGAAAACTCGTCAAGGGCTGCGACCTCGCCGTCGGCGCCGTTCCCGGTTGGATGGGTTTTGCCGTGATGAAGTCCGTGATAGATGCAGGCGTGAACTACTCCGATATCTCGTTCTTCCCCGAAGACCCGTTCAAGCTTGACGCCCGCGCCCGCGCAAAAGGCGTCACCGCCGTCGTCGACTGCGGCGTTGCACCGGGCCTGAGCAACATGATTGTCGGGCACGTCGATTCAATCCTCGACAAGACTCAAAAAGTCCTGATTCTCGTCGGCGGACTCCCGAAGAAGCGCACCCTGCCGTGGGAATACAAGGCCCCGTTCTCGCCCGCCGATGTCATAGAGGAATACACCCGGCCCGCTCGGTTTGTCAGAAAAGGAAAAGTCGTTACCGTCCCTGCGCTTACCGATGTCGAGCTTGTGAAACTCCCCGGCGCAGGCACGCTCGAAGCCTTCAATACCGACGGCCTGCGCAGCATCATGCGTACAATCAAGGCTCCCGACATGAAGGAAAAAACCCTTCGTTACCCCGGCCACGCCGACAAAATGCGCCTGCTCCGCGACGGCGGTTTCTTCGACAAGAAAAAAGTCAAGGTTGGTGATGTTAAGGTCAGACCGCTTGACGTGACTTCGAGCCTGCTTTTCCCGCAGTGGCAGTTGGACGAGAACGAAGATGAATTCACCGTCATGCAGGTTACTGTCGAGGGTCGCAAGGACAAAAAACATCTCAGGTACACGTACAACCTGCTCGACCGTTTCGACAAAAAGACCGGCGACACCTCGATGGCGCGAACGACCGGTTACCCCAATGCGATTGTCGCCTGGCTGCTTGCGACCGGCCGGTTCGAACGAAAGGGCGTCTGCCCGCCCGAGTACATTGGATGCGATGAAAAAGTCTTTCCCCTGATTCTCCGCGAGCTGAAAACCCGCGGCATAAAGCTGAAACGCAAAATCGAGGAGATATAAACGAGGGCAGGGCGCAGTAGTTGATAAGCATCTGCGAACTTTCCGAGGCGACGGGAATTTCAACCTGCCGCATCGCCGCCGCTCTCTCGTCCAAAATCCCGAGAGTATTCGAGCAAATCAGATTTCATATAATCCCACATCATCTGGACAATACCAACAATCCGTGTTATATTTTTGATGTAAAAGCGGGAGGGTGACATGACTTATAAAAATAACTACATCTCAATATTTACGGGATTTCTCTTTGTCCTTTTTCTATTTGAGACTTCAGGCTGCAGCATACCTGTGAAGGAACCTGACCAGCCTGCTGTCGAGGAAAATACTTCCAGGCGCCCAAACAAGGCATTTGTTGAGAAGGCATTGAAAAAGCCTTTGGAGATTCGTGTCAAGGAATATCTTGAAGTCGCCAAGAAAGCGGAGACATCAAAAATACATGGTGTAAGCCTTCTGGTCAAGGAACTTATTGCCCAGCGCGACTTTCAAGGCCTTGACCTGCTTGAGCAGAAGCTCGATGATTTATACGCCAAAGAGGCGGTATGGTGGGCTGCACGGCAGTCACAGAAAAAAGAAGCGGATACTCTCTTGAGAAAGTGGGCGCTGGCCCATCCCGACCAGCCACGTATACTGCGTTATCACCCCAACGCTCCGGAACTGCTTATCAGGATATTTGAAGACCCTAACGAAGACGCACTTAAAAGAGCAATGTGTGCATTTGTAATATCTGACATGGGGCTTGTAGATCTACTTCCAAGGTTGCGGAAATTCGTGGATGACAAGACCCACGTTCCTATGGATAATTACATGTGGAAATGGACCCTCGGGGGAGCTGTGAAGGAATGTGTTCAGCATCTCGAAGTACTTTCAAGAAAGCCCGAGGAGCGCAAGCCTGTTGAACTTCTAAAGAGCGGTGAAGGCAATACTTACTATTACCAAGTATGGATATATAAAGACAATCCTGTTAAGTTTGCAGTTGGTGATAAGATAATTGTTTATGGCAAGGGTATCGAATCTGCGGGAAAACATGGATCTGGAGGAACATTTAAATTCGGAGCATGGCAGGAAAAAGAAGTTGATGCGAATCATGTCGTATTCGAAGCAACCTGTGAAGCGACAGTTAAAATACCATTCTTAGTATTCACAATAACCGCGCCCGATAATAAAGAAGGAAAAGTGAAGTGGGAATTCCATGGTAAGTACGCTGGCAACTGCAGCGGTGAAGTCTATGGCCCGGCATCCACCGGCAAATGAAAATTCCGTTTTCTTATCTTTCCTCTACGCTCTCTGCATTGAAAAACATCTACCCGTAACCCTTATTTTCTCAAGAGCTGCTTGCCTTTCACGCCTGATGCGCCGTTCAGACCTTCTGATAAGTGATTTCCCGCACCCTCGATTAAACTAACACCTTTGCCGTCTAATTCAGAAGACTTCGCTTCGATGAATGCCTCATGACATAAAGGCTGTGCCCCCGGCATAGTCATGTGACAATTTTTTGTACAAAAGTGGCATACCACAAACATGCTCCAAAACGAAGTTTTTTTTGCGTTGTAAGTTGTTGGCTCCTTTGGGGTTATGAAGAATTGAGTTTTCGGCATATGCATCTTGTCATATTTGTGTGTGTTACGCCACCTCGTATTATAGAGGCGCGTATATAGTTTGCGTGATATTTAATGTCAACGATACCCGTATGCAAGCCGCTTGGTTATTGAGAGAAAGGAGAGAAAGACAATGAAAGGCAAGATTGGTGGGGATTACATCTTCGACGTATTGTTTTCAAGAAGAGGATAAGGGATGCTGTTATCTGAAGTGAAGCCTGGCGAACGGCTTTTTTCAAGCAGAAAAGCGGCTAAAAACTCCCACACAAAAGTCGTGACAACCCTTTGCGAATCTGTAAAAAACCGTCATAAGTCCTTGCCGTATAAGAACTTGTGTTTACAGGGACTCAAGCCCATATTTGGCGGCCGGACTAAAAACATCATAGTCCAACTTGACGATTGCAAATTTGCATCGTATATTATCTTAGAAGAGATTTTGTTGCCGGGCTTTGGACTTGCGAAGACCGTGCTTGTCTGGCGGGATAAGTCATGGATCAGAGCAAACCAGTGCCCGGCTGCAAAAAGGGAAAGGGCAGACTGCACGAGCGCCTTCTTGAAAGCGTCCGCGCCATCTGCCCTTTGTTTTGCTTGCTATACGCTAAAAGAACTCGGGAAGGTAGACGTCTTCCAGTTCTTCTTCCTCGTCTTCTTCCGGCCACCGGGTCATTACCTCGGCCTCGCCGGAAATAAGAAGCATATCGCCCGGTTTCTGGTCCGTCTTGGGTTTTTCCTTCGCGGCAGCCTCGGGCTTTATCAGCGGGAACATCTCGAGCGACGTACCCGGTTCCGTGAACTTGCGGTCGACGTATGCGAGCCCCATCTGGTAGCCGTCGACCAGCACCGCGCTTGTCACCCATCCTACGTGCTTCCCGCGCTTGTTTGCGACCGGGTCGCCGGTGTGGAGGGTGCGGACATCCTTATCCAGCAGCATCCAGCGTACTATTTCCATTTTGCGCTGCTTTTCTTTGGCGAGCAGCGCGTTGCGGCCGACGAAGAACGGTTTGTGGAACTTGACGAACGCGCCGTAGCCCGCCTCGATTGGCGATACCCCGAAATGTCCGGCCAGCTCGTGACCGTAGAGCGGCAGCCCGGCTTCGGTCCGGGTCGAGTCGCGCGCACCGAGCCCGCAGGGGGCCAGACCGTAGTCCTCGCCCGTCTCCAGGAGCTTGCCCCAGAACGCGGTCGCGTCGTCCCACGGAACGTAAATCTCGAAGGCTATCTTTTCGCCGGTATAGCCGGTCCTCGCCACGAGCGCCTTGACTCCGTTGAGGTTGACCCATGCGTGGTTCGACCACTTGAGAATTTCGAGCGTCCGGGCGTCCTCCTCGCTGTCCGCTATGTCGGCCAGAATGTCCAGCGACATCGGCCCCTGAAGCGCGAGGTTCACCCATCGCCCGCTGCCGAGCTCGGGGTCCTTGAGGTTGCGAAGCTCCGCTTTGCCCTCGATTTCGCGGGAGGTTATTTCACGGTCGATAAGGTACCTGCCATCGTTGACGCCGTTGAGCCAGTCCCACATCTTGTCGGTATTCGAGGCGTTTACGACCATCCAGAAATGGTCGCGGTCGAGCCTGTAGGTGAAAGTGTCGTCGATTACGTCGCCGTCAGGCCCGCAACAGTAAGCGTACATCGCCTGGCCGTCGCGAAGGAACGCGGCGTAGTTCGAAAGCACCGTATCAAGGAACTTCTCGGCGTTCGGGCCGGTTATCTCGAAAAGGCCCATATGCGAGACGTCGAAAAGCCCTGCAGTCTCGCGGACCGCCTCGTGCTCCTCGGAGACGCGCGTATACCAGACCGGCATTTCCCATCCGGCAAACGGGACGATAAAGCTCTTCTTGGTGAGTTTGCCGTGCTCCTCGAAGAGCGCGGTCCGCTTGAGCGCCTCGCCCTCCGGGTCGACCCAATTGAACTCGTCCTTGTCATCCTTCGGGGCGATTTCTACGAGCTTCGACTGGCCTGCGAAGTAGAGCTTCGAGAGCCCGAATGCATCCGGGTGTTTCTCGACAAGCTCGGCAGCCGAGGGCCTGCCTTTCGAATAGTCGGGCAAATCCAGCTTGCCGCGGGCATCGGCGAGCGCCTTTACCTGTTTGTCGAGGTCGGCTCCCGCGGGCTTGACGACGACCGGGCCTTCGATTTTGCGGCTGACATCGTCGCCGTCGAAGATGACGTAGCCGTCGGATACGGCGCGCAAGTAGGTCAGGAGGTTTTCCTCCCGCGCTTCGCCCGGGACAATAAGATAGGCGTCGCGCTCGATTCTCATAATCGACGCGTCCGCGAACGCGTTCCCCTCCTTGTCGAGGAAGAAAGTGAGGGCGTCCTGCCCGTCTTCGAGCTTCGATACGTCGGCGGTGCAGACTCCCTGCATGAACTGGGTCGCGCGGGTTCCCGTCACGGTAATTGCGCCGGGATTCTTCTCTTGAGCGCCGAGGTAGTAGAAGGGATATCCGGTTTCGGACTTGGGAGGTTCGACATCGCCGGGGAACTTGTCGCAGAGCGCTGCGACCTCGCGGCGGATTTCAAGAAGCGTGTCGAGTTCGATTTTACCGCGCCCGACGATTCCGGACGTTTCGATATAGCTGAACGGGTGCATGCCCAAAAGCGCCTTTGCCACGAGTTCGGCGATTTTTTCCATCTCGGGCTTGCCCATTCCTCGCTGGGTGACCCAGGTCGTCCCGAGGCGCACCGCGGTCGGGTGGGCTGCGTTGTCGTCGCCGATAATCGTGTTCTTGTTCAGCGTGATATGGCAGAGGTCGAGGATTCGGGACGCGATTTCGCCGGTGAGCGTAACGCCGGTCGGGGTCTTGATTTTCTTGAGGTCAACGAGACACATGTGCGTGTCCGTGCCGCCGTAGGCCAGCGTAAGCCCCTTGTTTTCGAGCGACTTGGCCAGGTGCTGCGCGTTCTCGGCCACTTGGTTCATGAGCTTCTTGAACCCGTCGGACTGCGCGATTTTGAACGAAACGGCCTTCGCCGCAATCTGGTGGATATGCGGGCCGCCCTGCTCGCCGGGGAATACGCCGGCGTTCATCATATCGGCGACGTCCGGGTCGGCCGTCACGAGGCAGGCGCCCCTTGGGCCGCACATCGTCTTGTGGGTTGTGAAGCTGATAATATGGGCGAATTCGATGGGGTTCGGGTATGCGCCCGCGACCGCCATGCCTGCGGTATGCGCGATATCGGCCAGAAGGACGGCGCCGACCTCGTCGGCAATCATCCTGAACATCTCGAAGTCCGGCGCCCACGGATACGCCGAGAACCCGGCTATAATGAGGCGCGGCTCGTGCTCGAGAGCGAGTTCGCGAATCTTCTCGTAATCGAGCCTGCCCGTTGCGCGGTCGACCTGGTAGGCGACGACCTCGTAATTCTGGCCGGAGCGGTTGGCGTCCGAGCCGTGGGTGAGGTGCCCGCCGTGCGTCAGGTCGAGCCCGAGAACGACGTCGCCGGGCATGAGGAAAGCGTCGTAAACGGCGTTGTTTGCGGCCGCGCCGGAGAGCGGCTGGACGTTGCAGTAAATCTGGTCGGCGGGAATGTTATCCGTCGCAAAAAGTTCGGCGAGCCGCTTCTGGGCGAGCGCCTCGGCGAAATCGCAGAACTCGGTTCCTTTGTAGTAGCGCCTGTCCGAGTAGCGGCGGTGGTTGGTCATCATGTGCTCGTAGTCCAGAAGGAGTTCGCGTTCGTACTCGCTCTGGCGCGGAGAGGCGTAGCCCTCGGCGTAGATGTTGTTGAAGACCGAGTTGAGAACGTTCCTGACCGGAGGAGGACAGATGGACTCGGAGGCGATAAGAATCAGCTTGTTCGCCTGTCGCTCCTCCTCGAGGCCGATAAGCCGCGAAATGTCGGGGTCCGTCTCTTCAAGCGGTTTGTCGAATACGTATCGTTGTGCCATGATACCCTCCGCAGATGGAATAATATTTGGACAAATAAGTCAGCAATCTTACTTATGAAGGAAATAATACGCAAGGGAAATACGCAAGTAATCCCGCGTAATATTATGCGTATATTCAATAGCCGGAAACGAAGATTCGTACTGTCACGGAAGTGTAAAAATCTTCTTGCGCAACATAGTGCTTTGGGTGTATTAGTATACGAACGATATTCAAGTTGCGTAACTCGGGGGGGTGGCTGTGAGTTACATTAAAACATCTCTTGTGATATTCTCCGTTCTGTTTCTTTTCACCGCAAGCGTTTTTGCGCAGGACCCGGCGGACCCTCAGCCGCCGGTACAGCCGCAGCCACCCGCGAATCCGCAGCCGCCTCAGAAGCCTGCATTGCCAGCCCAACCGAAGGAGCCTGAAATTGACAATACTGCGCCCGAGATGGAAAAAATAAACGCGGCGATAAAGAAGGGCGCGGAATGGCTCGCGAAACAGCAGCAGAAAGATGGGTCTTACAAGGGGACGTACGGGACGAGCTACTCAATGGGCACGACTTCGATAGCCATGCTCGCGCTTCTCAAGGCCGGGGTGAATCCGAAGTCCCCTTGCATACAGGCGGGATTCAGCAGCCTTTCAAAACTGTCCCTGAGCAGGATGTACTCGGTATGCCTTTACGTCATGGCACTCGAAGCACTCTATGCGCCGGACGAAGAAGAGCTTCAGAAAAAAGGCTCGGACTACGTTACCGTCCTGAGGCGGAACATGAGAAACAGGCCGTCTCCTCTTCACAAGGCCACCGTCGCGAAATGCATCGAGTGGATAATAGGCCATCAGCAGGAACGCATTTGGAGATACCCTACGGGCGGGGAAGACCTGTCGAACACCCAGTATTCGCTTCTCGCGCTATATTCGGGTATGAGGATGGGGTACAAAGTCCCGTCGATAGTTTTCGCCAAGGCTGCACGCTACATGATAGACTGCCAGGAAAAGGAAGGGCCGGAGGTCGAGCCTTTTCCCGTTCCCGCCGCCGATTTTTCGATTAAAGAATTGAAGAAACTCGAAAAAGAAATAAGACAGTCTCTGAAAAAACGGGAACGCGAAAGCAGGAAAGAGGGAATTTCGAAGGATGGGCCGAGCACGACCCTCACCGAGGACCCTTACAGCCGATTCGGGGTCGAGCGCCGCAGCCACAAGATGTTTTCCCGAGGATGGAGCTACAGTGTCCCTATCACAACCAATCCGCAGACGAACTACAAGATTATCGGCACAGGCTCGATGACGACTGCCGGCCTCGCCTGCAGCGTGATTATCAAGGCGGGCCTCGAAGGAAGCAGGTATTACGTAAAAGAGGTCAAGGCCGCGCTTGACAAGTGTATCCGGGACGGGGCCGCGTGGCTCGCAACGAACTTCAGCGTGGAAACGAACCCGAGGACCGGCAGCACGGCGGGAACAAGCACCCATTACCTCTATTACTACCTCTATGGGCTTGAGAGGGCCGGCATACTGAGCCTCTGCACGATGTTCGGCAAGCACGACTGGTACAACCAGGGCGCGAGATACATTATTTCAAAGCAGAGCCCGGAGGGATACTGGAATGCTAACGCGGCGAGGGCAGCGAGGGCGCCCAATCCGGGCCAGCCTGCGCCGCCTGTCGACCATGTCGATACCTGCTTTGCATTGCTTTTCCTCAAACGCGCGACAGTTCCGGTGATTTCGCTGCCAAAGGACATCTATACGGGTGGCGATTTATTTGCGGACAAGAATAAGAAAAAAGATGAGCAAAAGAAAGAAGGGGAAGGCGAGGAAAGCCCGCCTCCCGCGCCTGAAGGCGAGAAGAAAGAGGAAACGGAGACTCCCGCGCAACCAGCGCCTCCGCAGCCGCCTGCACCGAAACCCGACCCGTCGGGCAAATGAAAATTTCAGAGCAATAGTATATGAGCGAATATTCCGAACTCGAATCAGAAGGCTGGGAGAGGCGCTCGGTGCTCGACGAGCCGAGGCTGAGCGAGGCGGTCGAGCTTTATGAGCAGCTTGGCTTCGAGGTGAAGCAGGTGCCTCTCGACCCGGAGAACATGCCGGAAGGCTGCACCGCCTGCTACAAACAGAATATCGACAAGTACCGAATCATCTACGTGCGAAAGAAATGAAAGTTAAAGATACACACTACCTGATTCTTTTATCGTATTCACAATTAAGTATTGTGAAACGATAACCACCATATGAAGGCCTTAAAATACAATATGAGTATACTACAAAATTGTTACTGGGGCAAGGCATTGAGAAAAACAAATAGTTAGATATTGTGTCCCCCGAACTTGATAGTGGTGACAATTGGGCTTGGGTTTCAGATGTCCCAGCAGCAGCTATTAATGCCCCTAATGGTTACATTGTATGGCGCGATAGACCAGGCTGGGAAAAAATCTCTGTTTATAATAATCCAGCATATTATGATTTAGAATTTGTTACGGAAATAATTGATTTATGTAATAAAAAGCAAATTGTAAGAGATAAAAATAATAAATTATGCAGGAGAGAATGGAGTGTAGGCGGAATAGGTAGGATAACAGGTGGTGTCAATAATATTGGTAAAAGAAAATTTGAACCATATCAATGGGACAAAGGTCTTGATTAATAATTTTTACGATACTATAGCTTTTTCGAAAGGGTCTAATCATGCGTATAGGCAAAATAGGTAATTTGTGGGGGCTATTCTTCATTAGTAGCGTAATTATAGTATTATTGCTTTTGTATATAACATCTCAAATTCACTCAGACCAAGGACGTTATTTTTCCCCAATCATTATTAGTATTGAAAAAACTCAGGCTAATAAAGTAACTTATAAATTAAACGGCAAACCTACTTCATATAAAGAACTTACGTCCTTTCTGTTGTCCGAAGGAACTTCGAGAAGCAATTCGGGCTCACTTGAAAATATACGCCGGGAGAAGCCTGTTATACTGGAGATGGAAAGCGAAATTAAATTTAAAGATATTGTCGGTTTGATAGAGATATGCGAAGGAAACCTGATATATGGAATATACCTGAAAGACCGCGATAAAATTATGCCGTTAAGGTTTCTCTCTTATGCATTGTATCCCTATCACGGTTTTAATGTTCCGGGACCCGAGGAAATTTTGCTGAGAATCTCTCCAAAAAATAATAATGGGAGTGAAGAGCTTTCGATAACCAGGACCAGGTTCTACCGATACGGAGATATTCGTGGAGATCTGGAAGCAATCAGAAAAACGAATGAAAGAGGTGATATCGAGATAACCCTGGACTTGGATTCGCGGGAAAAAGAGCTTGTTAAGCTTTATGATATTATGAAAACATCTGCGCAGGACAGGAAAATATTTGTGAAAGTGGATGCCAACGTGGATGTTTCGAACCTGATAGAAATCCTGTACGCATTATACAAATTAAATTTAGACTATGAAATTTTGTCACTTAATTAATATTTTAGTGCAATTCACACCGCATCGAAGGTTTCTAAATCGTCATATCGCAAATCATATTGTCTGGTAAAGTGTATTTCCGTCTACACGATAGAAGCGTCAATCGCTTTTCTCTTCCGCTTGCGTTTCTGCCGGCCTGCCGCGTGTACGGCAAGCGCTAAACTCCAATATTTATCCGCGTGATGGCTCTCGTTTTTCTCCGTGTCGTAGCGCGAATAGCCAGCATCGGTTGCCTTCTTTTTGATAGAGTGAATCTGCTGGGTTAGCTTGCGATCGCGCGGTATAACAACCTCCTCAAAAATCTGGGGACACCCATAACCGCCACATGTCAAGCCTCTTTTTTTAAAGAGCAAAATCCCAAAGACGCGTATTTATAGACACCCATTCGCGCCGTCCGGTACCACTTGATTTACCCGTCGCGCAT
>Ga0272442_10001397_pt1 | contig 36856 bp, 34 predicted proteins | sample SSMForm2O_FD_200262 | JGI IMG/M metagenome (GOLD analysis project Ga0272442, IMG submission 200262) | Marine sediment archaeal communities from Little Sippewissett salt marsh, Falmouth, MA, United States - SSM-Form-2O | ecosystem: Environmental > Aquatic > Marine > Wetlands > Sediment ... | reverse complement strand
AGATTTTGAAAACTTGGTAAAAAATGCCTCTAAAAAAATCAAGGATTTTGAAATAAAATATCTTGTTTTTAAGGATCTTAGAAAACGTGGTCAAATTGTAAAATTATGTAAAAAAGAGGAGAGTTTTGATTTTTATAAGTTTCAGACAAAAGAAGAAAATGAAAAAACATTTTTTGTATGTGTTTTTTCAGAGAGAGATCTATTTGACATAGAAAAAACAAGATTACTTTTAGAAAATATATCTGAAAACTGTCAATTGTGGTTTGCAATTGTTGATGATGAAGGAGATATTACCTACTACAGTGTTTCATTTGCAGACCTGAAGGGAAAAAATAAAAGTAAGAGTTTTGGAAAAAATCAAGGAGTTTTTTTAGAAGAACGGGTGCTTGTGTTTGATGAACAAAAATCAGAAGATTTGTTTAACAAAGAATTCTTTGGTAAACCCTTTGGACCTGCTCTTCAATTATCATTTGTGGAAGTTTTATATCTTTTAGAAAAAAATTACATATCATTGAAAGACATTTACGAAAAGAAGATTTCTAAAGATAAGTTTTTAAAAATTGCTAAAAGAGCCCAGCCAGATATCATCTCTAAACTCAAGGTTTTTAAAGATTTAAAAGAAAAAGGACTTATCGTAAAAACTGGGTTTAAATTTGGTACTCACTTCCGTGTTTATACATCTCATCCAGACAAGATCCACGCAGAATATTTAGTACATATTCTAAAAAAAGATTCTGCTACTGTGTGGGCTGAGTTTAGCAGAGCAGTACGACTTGCTCATTCAGTTAATAAAGAAATTGTTTTTGCAAGGCTTATTAATAATAACATTGAGTATATCAGTTTTGGTCGCTTAAGACCATAATTTGTCAAAAGTTATTTTTTTAATTTCCCAATTTCGTTCTATAAAACTTAAATAATATCATAACAAACATAAAATAAAAAATCGAAAAAGATTTGATAAAAATGAATCGAAAAATAATTTGTGTGGTAATAGTAAGCATGTTTTTACTGACAGGGTTATCTGCTGTCTCTGCATTAGATACAAAAAAAGAAGTAATAGATGTAACTGAAGATTATGAATGCGATGTTGAAATTAAATTGGAGTATATAATTAACCCGAATAACGAATGGTGGTACCCAGATAATATAGATACAAGTTTAAAAGGATTTAGAAATAGGGTAACAATAAGGGCAAGTGTTATAGATTGTCCAGAGTGCCAAGATTGGCGTTTAACGCACAACTACAACAAACCATTTAAATTAAAATTAAACGTGCATTATGATATTAGAACAAGTTTAGATGATACCAAAATAGCGCTTCGTGGGCTATATGGAAATGTATTTATATGGCGGGATTATGATGCAGATTATCTTACTTCATTTTATAGTGATGCTGATGAATGGTATCATAATGAACCTATTGTTTCGTTTATAACTCCTACTTCAACATCTGCAGGTTTATATAAAGATGAAACTTATTATTACGAGTACAATTTTCCTGAGGAACTTAAGTGTGATGATTGGCTAGGAGTAAAGATGGATTTAAATTGGGGTGTTTATGCTGATTCCTTTGGATATTATTCACTTGGAAATGATGAATGGAATACCATCGAGGCTCATGATAACTGGGAAGGTACTACTCCCTGTCTAAGTATTAGTAATGAAATACAGATTACATTTCGAAAACCACTCATAAAAGATAAGCCTAATAATATTTTAGAAGAGTTTCCTCTTTTAGAGAAGATAATCACATCAAGACCTTTGGTAAATAATCCATTGTTTTTTAGAATACAAGAAATATTACAACAGTTTAATCTGTTATAATAAACATATTTTTTTCTTTTGTTTCTTTTCTTAAGTTTTTCTTTCATAATTTTATTTCATCTAATTATTACTGCCATTTTTTAAGATTTTTCTTGTTTAATTTCCCAATTTCGTTCTATAAAGCTTAAATATTATTACAACAAATTTAAGGAAAAAAAATTAAAAAAGGATGTGGAAAAAATGAAAAAAAAAATATTTATCATTCTAATGATATTTTTATTGCTTTCAATTTCAATAAATACATTCTCTGTTAGCGCAGAATCTATAAAAGAAACAAAAAACCTAGTTAACAATACAAAAAACGACGATTACGACGCAGAAGTAATTGTAGGATTCTACGCTGAATTAGACGAAATGTACGAAAACAATAGACACTATGACGCCCATATCGAACAGTTTAATTTAAACAATAAAAGAATACAAGGTAAAACTCTAAAAGTAAATCTTACAATAAGAAAACTCTTTGATTTAGAAATGGAAGGTAAAAGAATAAAATTTGATTGGTTAGCACAAGTTTATATAACTGATAAAATTCTTGATTATGACTTTGGTGATTACTATGGTGTTATTGATACTATAATCGTTGAATGGCGTCCAGGCTATGGTAAAGAGGGTTATGTTGATGAGACAGTCTCAATTGATATTGAACTAACTGCTAACAATAAAGGTTATTACTATTTATGGTGCGAATTTGAAATTAAAGAAGTAAGTGAATATGAATGGAATGAAACAAAACAAGACTGGGATTATACCGGGTCGGTATACTCCATTGATGACCCAGAGTTGTATGATGGTGTTATCGAAAAAATTAAATTTTTTGAAAAAAAGACCAAGCACCAATCACTATTCTTAGATACAGTAATAGAAAGATTCCCGATAATAGCAAAACTATTTTCACTAAAAATCAAATAAAAACAATAAATATAATTATCTATCCTTTTCTTTTTTTTATTGGTGTAAACTCCCAATTTTGTACTATAAAACTTAAATATTATCATAACAAATGTTAAAACAAAAAATTAAAAAAAGAGGCGATAAAAAATGAACCGAAAAATAATGTGTATGGGAATTGTAAGCATGTTTATATTATTAAGCTTGACAACGCTATCAGTATCTGCTATAGAAACTGAAATAACAACCAAAACTGGTAAAACAATCTATGTAGACGATGACTGGGAAGATGATCCTGATAATCATAAGTGGAATACTATTCAAGAAGGAATCGATGATGCAAAAGATGGCGACACAGTATATGTCTACAGCGGCACATATGAAGAAAATATCGATATAAAACATAAATCATCAAATTTGATTGGTGAAACAGAGGAATATCCCTTAATAAAAGGATCGTTATCATTATCAAAATGCAAAACCTCGAAAGTTGAAGGGTTTAAATTTCATTATGAAGGTACTAATTATTGTATCACTTTATCTGAGTCCCAAGATTGTAAATTTATAAACAATATTGTTGAAACAGATGGAGAAGATGCAATAGAAGTTGAAAGCATGGGATTAATTAGTGAAAAATCTTTAAGGAATGTAATTTCTGGTAATACTATTACTGACAAAAGCCAATATCATAGTATTATTTCCATAAGATTAGGATATAAAAGTGGATCTACCACAGTTAGTAATAATAAGATCACAGGAGGAAGTATTATTATCTTCTCATCAGATAATCGGATACTTAATAATAATCTTATAGATTGTTCAGACAGTTCAGCAATTGGAGTTTACAAGGGTTTAACGTCGGTAGAAAATAATTGGATCTATGAAAACACAATTGAAATACCAAGCTACTACGTAGTTGGAATAGATATTGGTAGTGATAATAACAAAATTTATGATAACACCATTTTATGTGTTGGAGAGGATGAATATTCCCATGGGATATTAATTGGCTATTGTAATGAAAACGAAGTTTATAAAAACGATATTACAGATGCAAAATATGCAATAGCATTTTACTCAGATTATCAATACTGCAACTCTAAAAATGAAATTTATAGAAACACAATATCTCACTGCAACAAGGGATTATATTTATATGGAGAAAACACCAAAGATAACATAATTAGGAACAACAAAGTTAAAAATAACGAATACGGAATTTACATACCAGATTGTTCTGTTGACGGTTTTGCCCAGAATAATTACATATATTGTAATTCTTTTAAAGAAAACGAATTCAATGTATGTGATGCTAATAATTTAGAAAATGGCCATGGAATTAACAAAAACAAGTATTATAGCAGCGATCTTATGAAAGGCAACTATTGGGATGACTATAAAGGTTCAGATAAAGATGGTGATGGTATAGGTGACACACCTTATATAATTCCTGACGGAGATAGTGATTCAACTAACAACATTGAAGATATATATCCACTTATGAAAGAAGAAAGCGGTGGAAAAAGCAAACCGGTTAACCAGAATCTAATACGAGTGTTAATATCTAAATTCTTACAAACAATTACAAAATTTCTTTATGGTTTACCATTTATTCAAACATTATTAAAATAAATCTCTCTTTTTTCCTTTTAGTTTCCCTATTAGAAGTATAGATACTAAAATAATAAAAAAAAGAGTTAAATTAGATTTTTTATTATATCGATGATTTGATTATACTTGTCAATTTTGAATATAAATTCTATTAACTCTGGAACTGTAAGTCGTGTAATCTTATTTTTTTCTTTGCTTATTTCAATAGAAACTGGTGAAAAATCGTGCATACTAATGTATTTATCACCACCGCGGTAATATTCAAACATTAATCCATCAATTAAATATTCTCCACTTGAAAGTTTTTTACCATCATCACCTGATTTGTTCCACTTATAATCAAGTATTGTAAGTGTCTGTCCAGCTTTAATTGGAAAGGTTGTGATTATATAATAAAAATCTTGATGTTTTGACCATTGATATACTGGTGTTGCATGTTGATCTTCGATATGATATACTCCAAAATCTGATATTTGTGTTGTTTCAAAAGAGAGCTGTATTTCCTCAGTACCAATATTCGTTAAACTTATAGTAATGTGATATGGTTTTTCTTTTTCATTATTTAATTTCTCAATACTTGTTGTAACCTCAAAATCATTTTCTTGTCCGGGGTAAATTTCCCATCCTATGTATCTGTTCCAATAAAACCAGTTATCCCAGCTTTCGTCATATATTCTACCTGGGTTTTCCAAAAGTTCACTTTCACTTCCAACTAAAACAATAAGTTGGAAAGTTTCTTCAGTGTAAGAAGATAATATTAGGTATGTTTGTTTTTGTTCACCTGGAGGTATAACCAATTTATATGAAATAATATGTGCAGGTGTTGTTCCATCAGGGTAACTTATTTTATAAAAATCAACATACATTGTTAGTTCTGATTTTTCATTGTTTATAACATTTACCAATATTTTTTTTCCTTCAAGGTATACATCTACTATTTCGATATCATTCCCACCAGATTGTAGGTTGTTTTTGATTGTATTTACATTATTTATTTTACAGATATTTGAACTTATTACAGGGCTTACTAAAAAAATCGATACCATTAAAACAAGAGCTATATAAGCACTTTTTTTCATTTCTTTTCCCCCATTTGACAATAATTATAATGTTTAAATAGAATATAAATGCATCTATTAAAATTTTTATAGGTATAATAGAAGAAAATACGTAATTTTTAATCTTTTTTTATTTCGAATTTTAGGGTTAAAAATAGTTTAATTTATAGACAATATATAATTATAGAAATATTTATATATAAATTTGGCCCATATATTTAAAGTATCTAATAAATGGAGAAAAAATGAAAGCAACAAAATTATGTATTACAATATTACTAGTTATTCTTCTTATAATATCTCCAATTATATTAATAAAAACTCCTATAGGCTCAACAACTCAGATTGATAAGCTTAATAAACCCACCGTAAAAATAAATATTGAGCCGCATAGTGTAATTTATGAGGGAGACGTAATAAACTGTGATATCACAGGAAATCCAGATATCATGTACTGGAAAATAAATAATTTCTCAGAACACTATACTTTTAATGAAGATAACCCTATTATTTTTGACCCTGAACCAACACCACTAAAAGATGATTATGTTGACTTAACTGTTTATATAGAAAACAATGCAGGAAACGCCACAGATACTGTTGAAGTAATGATAAAAAGAATATATTTTGGTGATATACATTGGCATACCACCTATGGTGATGGAAATTATGGGTTAGATCTAATGTATCAAAATACAATTGATGACAAATATCTTGATTTTGCGGCGTGCTCTGAACACGCTTATTATCCTTTATATAAAGGTGAACTTTTTCCGTTATTAAAAAGATTGATAAACCGGATTCAGGGTAAAGACCCATGGCAGATACTGAAGGACAAAGCCATCAAATTTTATGAACCTGGAAATTTTACAACTTTACTAGGTTTCGAATGGTCAGCACACAACTATTTTCCAGGAGGATTAAAATTTTCACCTAACGGCCATGAGGATGTAAGTCATATAAATTTTTACTACAGAGACATCTACCCAGATGCGCGTAAATATTCTCCTTTGCAGAGATTTAATTATGATAGTATTTTTAAGGCTATGGCAAAAGAATGGGATAAAGGACATCTAAACATTGGTTTTCCACACCATCCACTAGGAAAAATATATTGGTTTGGAACTGAAGGATTAAAAAAGCATTTTCCTTTTTATTATACTGCAAACTGGAGTTTTCTTTCTAGAGAAGTAAAAAACACTGATGAACGGGATAAAATTCTTCGAGGAGTTGAAACATATAGCAGATGGGGGACATCAATTGGAAAATATTCAGGTATGAAAATAACCTGGCCTTATTTACCTGATGATTTAAAAAATAATATATGTATGTGTAACAAGACGGATTCATGGGTCGAAAACGCTCTGTGGGAATGGAGCAAAGACTCACTAAAAGGAAGGAAATTTGTATTGCAGGCAGGAAGTGATACCCACTCTATTAATAGAGCAGGTAGTGCTAGTTTAGACAAACAAAAACCTTCTGGAATTATGGCAGCTTATGCTGTTCACAATACTAGGAGTGAAATCTGGGATGCAATGAATGAGTGTGATATTTATGGTTCACAACTTTTGAAAATACGAGCAAATGTTAGGTTTGACGGGGAAATGGCTTTAGGTCGATGGATAAACTGTACAAATCCTCTGACAATTAATATTTCTGCAATGTCCACATTTCAAGGATTTGATAGCAACGAAAGAAACATGTGCCCACATAATTACTCATCTGAAGAGCTTGATCATCCGATAAGCGATATATGGATAATAAAAAAAGATACCGCTCGCGGAAGACCATATTGTAAAATAATAAATCACACAAAACCAAATAATCATACTGCAGTAATAACTTTTAATGATTATGAAGTCCAACCAAATGATTTTTACTATGTGGCAATAAGACAAAAAGGTGAAGAACTTTTACCAGGTCAAAATGAGTACACCGCATTTCTAGGACCTGTTTTTATTGATAAAGTTAAAAAGGATGAATAGAAAAAATGAAGGTATAAGTATGAAACAAAAAATGATTAAAATAATAATCGGGGTAATTCTTATTTTACCAGTTATAAACATAGAAGTTATAGAAGCCGAAGAAAATGAAGAAACACAAGTGCCTGATTATGTTAACGTTGGAGATATATTACATATGGATTTTAAAGAAAAATATATACTTCTACAAAGCCCGGGTTTGTTAAATGACCATATCGCAATTTATATTGGCGAAAATCAATTTGTCCATGCAAAACTTTTTTCAAAAGTAGAAATTAAGAGCTATGATTATTTTATAGATAATTATGAAAATCAAATGTTTGGATATGTAATAACAGCCAACAATACACAGAAAGAAAAAGCTGCTCTTTTTGCAAAAGACCAATTAGGTAAAAGATACCAAAATTTTCCTAAAATATCAAGCAAAGGGAAAAACAATAGATGGTACAACTCTGAGTTGGTTTGGTGTGCATACAATAAACAGGGAATAGATATTGATGCAGATTCAGATAAAAATCATAATGTTGTAACTATAAATGAAATATTAAATGATAACGACACAGAAACATACATCACACATCCGCTACCTGAGGGGCTGCAAAAAGGAGATATTGTCTTAATGGATCTCCCGAAAAACAATGTTTGGAATATAAAAGGATATAGCAACGATCATGCAGGCCTATATATGGGTCCTGATTTTAAAGATGGTTCGTATATAATACATGCGGGGGCTGGTGGAGTGTCCTATATACCATTTGATGCTTATCATTTTCATTTTGTAAATTTTACTTATTTTAGGGTGAATAGCGCAAATGAATCTCAAAGAAATGCAGCTGTTGAATGGGCTGTTGACCGTCTTGGATGCAAATATCAATTCTTTTTCCCAGAATCAATATATCGTGGAATGTGGGAGTTTGGTCTTAAATGCGACGACATAAATAAACCAGGTGTAAAAACATCAGATAGATTCTACTGTATGGAACTTGTATGGGCTTCTTATTATAACCAGGAAATAGATATTGACAGAAATGGATGGGAAGAAATATATCCAGAGGCGCCAAGTCAGTTAGGAATACTAGCAAAATTATGGCACTTAGTTGAAGGAATAATATTTGAACCATTTGCATATGTAAACGGAGATGACATTATATATAGTCAAAACACTTCTCAAATCTTGTTTTAGAAAAAATCAACGTTAGGCATAATTTTTTTATAATCATCTTGCGTTGTACTTTATTTACCGGGGAGGAAAAAATTATGTTACAAATACGTTGGCATGGTCATGCCTGCTGGGAGATTACAAACGAAAAAACATTGGTAACCGACCCACATGACGGCCGTTCTATAGGTATACCAAAACCTAATGTAAAAGGTGATATAATTCTTGTATCACATGACCACTATGATCATAATAGTGTAAAAACAGTCGAGAAATCAGGTAGCAAATTAATTAAAGATGGTCGTAAGAGAAATATTAATAACATTGAGATTAAAGGCGTGGATAGTTTTCATGATGAAGCAGGTGGATCAAAACGTGGAAATAACATTATGTTCAGATTTAACATGGGAGATATTATCTTTTGTCATCTAGGAGACCTTGGTCATGATCTAGATGAAGATGCTGTTGATAAAATCGGAAAAGTAGATGTTTTGTTTATTCCAATTGGTGGAAATTTTACAATTGATGCAGATAAGGCATGGGATGTAATTAAAAAAATAAATCCGAAGATTGTAATTCCGATGCATTATAAAATTGGAGGACTTAGTCTACCAATTGCCGGTATCGATCCTTTTTTAGAAAAAAACAAGTATAAACTACTTCACGTTGGAAACGAAATAGATATTGAAAAAGAAGATTTACCTGAAGAACCCGAGGTTTGGACGTTTACTCTTTAATTGCCTTGTATCTATTTATTTAACAAAGTGGCTAATAGAATATTTTATCATAAAGTTTATATATAAATGTAATAGATATATAATTAATAATGTAGGTAATAAAGATGAAAAAAACACTAATTACTTGTCTTATATTTATCATAGTTTTTTCAAATATTTCAACAGTTCTAGCTTCAGAATGCAAAGAAGAAAAAGTAACAGAAACAAATTCAGAAAAAAAATGGACTTACATATTCTACGATGCCCATGATTATACACACAACTGGATGGAACCAATGATGTTTCGGTTTATTACAAGACCTTGGTCAAATAAAAATTTCAATTATGTTGTTTTACAAGACACTTTTTATGGCCCTGGAAAAATTTTCAATATAAAGAATCTCGGGAGAAAAGTTTTACTTGAAAATCTCGGTGAAATAAACATGGGGAATTCTAGTACACTTGAATATTTTGTATCATACTGTAAAGAAAATTTTCCAGCAGAACGATATTTTTTAGAAATAGCAAGCCACGGGACTGCATGGTATGCTTCTGGTTTAGATGATACAAACAATCATGATTGGTTAACTCTTGAAGAAATCCAAAAAGCATTAACTAAAACAGGAGGAGTTGACATAATGGCTTTTATTTCATCTTGTGCGATGGCTTCAACTGAATCAGTATATGAACTAAGAAATCTAACTGATGTCTACATTGGAAGTGAGGAAGGGACTGCTTTTGATTTTCGAGTTTATAATCCAATATATAAACTATTAAAATATGAGAGCGACCTATCAAACATCGAAATTGGTAACAGAATAATTGAAATAATAAGAGACACAGAAAAAAACACAAAATTATATCCAATTCCCAGAAACACAATGAGTGCTATCAGAACAGATAAAATTACAAATCTTGTAGATGCCATAGGAAATTTTACTATTGAAATATCTAAAGATCTGGAAGGGCATTTTGAAAATATCAAAGCGGTTCATAAAAAAACTCAATTGTTTTTTGATGATGATCTGTTGGATATTTATGACTTTGCGAGAAACTATAATCAGATTGATGGTTTGAATGAAAATCTTTCTACATTTTTATATGACATAATGCAAGCAGTAAATGACACAGTTATAAATGAATATCATAATGAATTATTCCCAGGATCGCATGGCCTCACACTGTATTTTCCTTATTGGGGCGGATATCAATGGTTTGTACCAGAAAATCATTATTCAAAATTTGGTTTGGATTTTGCAAATGATACAATTTGGGATGAATTTTTGGTAGATTATGATAATCTTTTCGTAAGAGTTGACGATGATGGGACAGCAGATTATAAAACAATACAACAAGCAATAGACAACAGTAGTGAAGGCGATATAATCTATGTTCTAAACGGCACATATAATGAAAATATTGTAATATCAAAGCAATTAATTTTAGTTGGCAAAGATAGCAATTCAACTATAATTGTAGGTGACAAAATAGGGGACACTATAACTGTTACCAAAGATGGGGCAAAATTATTATATTTCGGTGTGTGTAATTCTAGTATTGATGGGGCAGGTATAAAAACAAGTGTAAATTCTACCGAAATTAGATTTTGTAAAATCTATAATAACAATCTAGGTGTATATGTTGAAGATTCTTCAGATGGCAGGATAGCAGGAAATTTTATTTTAGACAATAAGATAGGTGTATATTTATCAAATTCACAAAAAACTCATATATTAAATAATAAATTCAAGGAAAACAATAAACATGCATCATTTTCTAATTCAAAAAGAAACATATGGGATAATGAATATTTGGATCGGTCAAATAAACATATAAACATAATCAAGGGATCAAAAAACATCGGCAAAATTTCAATACCAGTTTTTAGGTTAGACCGGCATCATATTTATATTATCTAATACCAAATACCTTTTTATTAACACAGTTAGGAGGTATTTCCCCTTTTAATCCTTTTATCATGTTTTCTGCAGCAACAACTGCCATTTTAGTACGTGTATCAATAGTAGCTGACGCGGAATGAGGCTGAAGTATTAGATTATCTAGTTTTTTAAGTTCTTCAGAAATTTTAGGTTCATGTTCATACACATCTAATCCTGCTCCAAATATCCATTTGTTTTTCAATGCTTTTACTAATGCTTTTTCCTCTAGCACCGGGCCCCTAGAAGTATTAATTATAATAGCGCTTTTTTTCATCATTTTTATTTCTTTTTCACCCATCATATGATAAGTAGACTCTAATAAAGGAACATGTAGAGATATAAAATCAGATTCTTTCAAAAGTTTTTCAAACTCAACTTTTTTTGCGTTCAAATTTTTTTCTAGTTTTTCATTTCTCATTTTATCATAATATAAAATTTTCATGTCAAACCCTTTGCTTTTCATAGCGAAAGCAGTACCAATTCTCCCGGTACCAATTATTCCAAGAGTTTTATTTGTTATATCTTGGCCTAGCATTAACATTGGAGCCCATCCATCAAATTTTCCAGCTCTTACAAATTTATCTCCTTCTACAATCCTTCTCGCAACAGAAAACAAAAGGACCCAAGCCATCTCAGCTGTTGTATCAGTTAGAACCCCAGGTGTGTTACTAACTGGTATCTTATTTTTTGTTGCTGTATTAATATCTATATTATTGTATCCTACTGCATAATTAGCGATCATTTTTAATTTTGGTTCTGATTCTATTACTTCTTTATCAATTTTATCTGTAAGAAGGCATAAAAGTCCATCTTTTCCTTTTATACCTTTTATTATTTCTTTTTTTGTTAGTACTCTATCATCGGGATTTACTTTTATTTCATGATGTTTTTTTAGTAGATCTAGACCTTTATCCGGTATTTTTCTTGTAACAAAAATTTTCATGAGAAAACCTCCTTATCATATTATAAAGAAATGGCTTACTCTTTTATTATATGCTCCATGTTACTAAAAAATGCGATAAATTGAAATAAGATTATTAACAGAAATTAAATATAATAAAAAAATATTGAAGGAATTATAATCAAGGAGGATTAATGAAAGCAATTATATCTTTGGTTATACCAGCATATAATGAAGAAAAATATATTGTACCGACTCTTGAATCAATAAATAAAGCAATAAAAAAATTTAAGGAAAAATATTACAAAAATATCGAGGTCATTGTTGTAGATAATGATTCTAATGATAAAACTGCAGAAATTGCTTCATCTTATGGATGTAAGGTTGTAAAATTTAAAAAACATAATATTGCAGCCGTAAGAAATGCAGGTGCAAAACACGCAATAGGAAAATATATTGCCTTTGTTGATGCTGATAGATCAATTATTCACGAAAACACATTTAACGATATATACGAAAAATTACAAAATCCAAAAATATACGGTGGTGGAAGTAAATTAATACCAGATAAGTTTAATTCATTTTTTGGTTTTTTTGGGTTTGGGGTTATAGATTTTTTACTCTATCACATACGCATAATATTTAATGGAATTGGAACAGGTTTGATATATTTAAGAAAGAATGATTTTGATAAGTTGGGGGGATTTGATGAATCTTATTGGGCTCTTGAAGACTATGATTTTGTATTGAGAATGAAAGAGTGTTCAAAACAAAAAAAACAGAAAACAAAACAATTGAAAAAACCGATTATTGTATGCTCAAGGAAAAATTGTAAAATAAACTTAAAAAATATGTTTTCTTTGTATATAAAATTAATAAAAAAAGACGGATGTAAAGATAAAGATAAAGTATCAGGATACCTTTATGATGTCGAAAATTTAAGATAGTTATCATATTTTATATTTCTTCAATAATTTCTGAAAATAGATTTTATGAAGCATGTTTAACCAATGACGGTTACCCTCAATTTTTGATTGAATATCATGAGTAGTATCATATGGAAAGACAACCATCCTGGGTAGAATAAAAAAATTCTTTATAAAAAAATCATATAAGAGAGAACAAGCAGAAGAATAACCTATCTTTTTACATATATCAACAACTGAAGGATTATAAGACCCATAAGGATATGAAAAAGATAACACCTTACCATCAATTATTTCTTCAAGGGCTTCTTTGCTAACTTCTAACTCTCTTCTTACCTCTTCATTTGATGAATTATTTAAATTAACATGGTTAACTGTATGTGATCCGATTTCCATATTATTTTCATATAAATCAACTATCTGTTTTTTAGAAACCATTTTTTGTCCTAGATATCTTTTACCAATGAAACCTGTTGAAATAAAAAATGTTGCTTTTGCAGAGTATTTTCTTAATAAAGGTAGTACCTTGGTGACATTATCTTCAAATCCATCGTCAAAAGTAATTACTACCTCATTACCAGTAATATCATCAATTTGAATTTTTTTGATTATTTCATCAACTGTACAGGTCGTATATTTTTTACTTAAAAATTTTAAATGATTCTCAAATAGATGTTCTGAAATTCCTTGTATGCCAGGATTTAAGTTATGGTATAATAATATTGGACACTTAATCATTTTTTGAGGATTGTTTAATGTAAAAAAGAGGTTTTTAAAACCTGTGTAAACAAAAAATTTATCTAAAACCCTGTTCACTAATTGATTTTTATTCATAAGATTTTACCATTTAATCAAATCTAATTATTTTGTTTTTATAATAATTAGAGTTTTTATATGATTTATTTCAAAGCTTTTTTATGCACTTTTAAACATCATTAACGATTTGCTAATATTTCAAGAATTCTTTTTGCAGCGTTTAAATCTCCATTCGGCGGTTTTAACTGTCTTTTTAAATCTTCAGCGTTTTTTAAATATCTGTTGTAGTTTTCAAATATTTTTTCTAATTTTCTTAATAGTTTATTTCCATCAAAAAATTTTTTTGATAAACTAAAACCAACCCCCCTTCTTATTAAAACATCGATATTATACTGTTGTTCGGTATCCATAGGTATTCCTATAATTGGTTTACCACTATATGCTGAAGTATATGTAGTTCCTCTGCCACCATGAATTATTGATAAATCCACAATTTCATGGATTTTTTTAGTAGATGATACAAATTTTCTAAGGTATATATTATCATATTTTGGAATTTCTTCTAATTTTAATATATTTCCATAGAGAGCAATTACCTTATAATTTGTTTTACTAAGTGTATTTAGAATTTCTAAAAATATTTTTTTATCACAGCTACTGCCCATTGTTACAAATATCTTTTTATGATCTGATTTTGCGATATAGTTGATTGATTTTTTTTCATCATCTTCGACTTTATTTACAAATATATCATCACTTAGTATGGGATTTATATAAACTTGCTTGGGAAAAGCACGAGATGGTTTTAAGCCTAAAAAATCAATATCGTCACATAAGAAAGTATAATCTCCTAGAATTAGATCAATGAATCTTTTGAAACGAATATCGGTTCTACTTTTTTTAGCTAATTGGTTAAATCTTTTTGTTAAAAAAGTTTTTTGTCTTAAAAGCAGGTAATTAGTAATCTTATTCTTAATAAAATCAGGAATTAGTTTTGTAATAATATTCTGCTTTTCATCAGGAAAAGTAGCATATCCTGACTTATAATATGGAGGAAGAGTTGTGCCTGAATTTATTAAAATTAAAGGGATTTTTGCAACTCTAGATGATATAATTGGACAGAAAATCCAGGTACCTTGGACAATTACATCTACATTCTCTTTTTTAAAAAATTTTACTTCATCAGATATAACTTTCAATAATTCTTCATCTGAATGATTTTTAATAAACTCAATTCCAGGATATTTAGTTTTATTAATAAATGTTAATTTAGGTTTGATTTTTATTATTTTAATAATTTTATTTGTTACCAACTTTTCATATCTTCCACCATGACTGAAGAAAACAACATCTGCCCCTAATTTTTGACATTTTTGTGCAATTTTTATAAGTGGATAAGTCTCACCAAGTATGTCAAATTCTGGGAAAAAACCAATCTTTGGTTTTTTATTATTTATTTTTTTTTCATAATTTGAAAGCCCCATTTTTACCCTCATTATTTAATTACTTTTTATTGTTTCAAAACAGGCAAATGTTAATGTTCTTCCGACGCCTTCTATTTTTCTTAATTTGTCTACCACCAATTTTCCAATTTTTTCTAGCGATTCTCCTCTGACTTTTAATAGCAGGTCGTATTCTCCGGAGATTATATGTACTTCATAAATTCCCCTTATTATTGATATCCTTTTTGCTAGTTCTCGTTGAGATATATCTAAACCTGATTGAAATGATACAAAAATAAATACTTCTGTTGGAAAACCTATTTTTTTATAATCTATATTTACTGCAAATTTTTTTATTATTCCTTTTTCTTTCATTTTATTTATTCTGTCATGTACTGTTACACGGGGAATCTTAATATTTTTCGCAATACTTTTTGTTGAATTTCTTGAGTTTTTCTTTAATTCCTCGATTATCTTTCTATCTTTTTCATCAATCATAATTATCATATTGTCGGTTTTTATTTAAATATTTTACTATTTTTCTAATTTTTAGATATAATTATACAATATGTCTATGTAGCTTGAATTGAAAATGTTATAAAAATATAAAAAGAAATTTAAAAAATAAACAAAAAATTAATATTTAATATCTATAGATCTAATACTATGTTTTCTCCAGGATTTAGTATTTTTATAGAATTATCATTCCATTTTTCAACCTCTGAAATCGGTTCAGTATAATGAGAAAATGTGCCAAAATGAACAGGTACTGTCACCTCAGGATCAATTATGTTTTTCATTTTTTTCATCATTTTTGCATTTAAAGTAAGAGGGCCTAATAATAAGCCTAAAAATCCATTTCCAACTCTAGCACAACCCATGAATGGAATAAATAGATCAACCTTTCTACCTCTAAGTGAACTTAGGACTATCCACTTTGTGACTGTATCACCTGTTATATACATAGAAAATGATTCATCATTACTATTGTTTTTTATATCAACCCAGTATCCATTTACCCCTCCATTAGATATCGCTACAATAGGATTTACTGCATGAATAGCAGGAATTGCCTGAATATTTATCTCAAAACCATCAATATCCAATTTTTTATTTTGATACCATCTGAGAATGCTAATATTTTTTGAATTTGTTTTCTCAAGAGTTTCAAAAGTATTTTTATGAGTAATAATTGTTGTCTCAGAACTGATTTTTGATAAGCCAATTTCATCAAGATGATCATCATGATTATGTGTTATGAGCCACAAATCAATATTTTCAAAGTCTTCATCTTCATAAACTGGTTCTTCCATTCTTTCTGATTTAAACAATCCATAATCAAAAACAGTTCCCTTTGGACATAAAGAGGGATCGCATGCAATTTTAAGCTCCCCTATTGTTATTATAAATGTCGCCGCACCAATTAATTTAAAATTGATATTAGTACTAGAATCAGAGTTAAAAATTTTACTATTACTATCGGAATAACATCCATTTTCTACAGGTGAATTAGCTGTTAATTTTTTAGCTCTTTCAGCTTGTATGAAGCTTATGTTTCCACTTATAAAAATCATCATCACTATTAGTAATACCATTATTATTCTTCTTTTCATTTTATCAATTCCTCTAAGATTTTAATTAAATATATTATTATTTATCTTCCATTATATAAATATTTATGTACAAATTTAAACTAATTGACATATTGCCGGTTTTATACAAAATAATATACTATTTTTCGAATTTTTGACAAAAATATTTACAATATGTTTATATACATTGGAAGACAAATATCAAAATGATGGAAACAAAAAAACAAAGTATATTAAAAATTCAGAGTAAAATAAGAAGGATTCTTTCAAATTATCTTGAATCAAAAGATTTTATAGAAATATCACCAGTTATAATATCCCCTATGACAGACCCACTAAACCATCCAACCAACCCGTGTGATGTAGAATGCTATGGCAAAAATTATCATCTCACACAGAGCATGATATTTCATAAACAGATAGCATTAAAAACTCTTGATAAAATATTTGTCTTTTCGCCTAACATAAGAATCGAACCAATAGAAAGATCAAATACAGGGAGACATCTTTTTGAGTTTACTCAGCTTGATTTAGAAGTAAAAAATGCAAAAAGAGAAGATGTAATGAAACTATGTGAAAAGTTAATAGTACATTTAATAAAAAATATCAAAAAAGAATGTAAAAAAGAGCTAGAAGTGTTAGGGAGAGACCCTAAAGTCCCAAAAAGACCATTCAAAATAATATCCTACGATGAAGCATACAGAAAATATGGAAAAGATTTTGAAACAGTAATATCAAAAAAATACAAAGAACCTGTTTGGATAACTGACTTACCTGTAATGCATCGTGAATTCTACGACAAAGAACACAAAGATAAACCTGGCTATCTTGCCGATATGGATCTAATATATCCAGAAGGCTATGGAGAAGCTCTCTCTGGTGGAGAAAGAGAATACAAATACGAACAGATAAAAAGACGTTTAAAAATAAAGAAAAAAAAATACTCTGATTTTAAAACATATCTAGAAATTGCAAAAAGGGGTCTTCCAAAATCTGCAGGTTTTGGAATAGGTCTAGAAAGATTAACTAGATATATTTGTGGACTTAAAAAAATAGAAGAAGCATCTTTATTTCCAAAGATCCCTGGAAAAACAGGCATCTAAACCATATTTTTAATAGAGCGAATAAGTATTTCATTTAGGGTTGTATCAACATTCTTTTTTTTCCCGATCTCTTTTAAAATACCATTTATACAATCTATTTCCAAAGGTTTTTTATTTAAAAAACTTTGAAACATAGATGAATGATTATTACTTGTATCTTTAATTATAGATTTAGTTTTTGAAATCATATCATCAGATTTTAGTAAAATATTATTTGCTCTAGCAATTTTTGTTGATTCCATACAGATTCTTTCAACAAGCCTTTCAAGAACAGGATTTTTTAAAAGGTAACCATTTTTACATTTAAAAAAAGTTGTAAGAGTATTAATACTTGAATTTGCAACAGCTTTTTCCCAAATTTCTTTTCCAATATTTTTAGATAAAGAGGTTTTTATACCAGATTTATTAAAGATCTTAACAATTTTATCAGCTCTATTATTATTCTTATAATCCATTTCACCAATAGTAGTATAACCTGTGCCTGTATGAACAATTTTACCTGGTTTTTCAAAAATAACGCCATTTGTAGTTATTCCTGCTAAAACTTTATTTCTATCAATGTACCTTGTTATTTTTTTAATATTATCAAGGCCATTTTGCATAGATAAAACAAGGGTTTTATCAGAAATAATTTTTTTAATTTCTTTTGAAGCAATAGATGTATCATAGGCTTTAACAGTAATTAATACTAAATCAAAAATTTCTGATAAATTATCCGCTTTTTCTACTGCTTTTACATTTACTTTTAGATTTGTTTTACCTTTTATAATTAATCCGTTCTTGTTTATTTCATCAACATGTTTTTTTCTGCCAACTAGAATTACCTTGTTTTCTTTGGATAATATTCCGCCAAAAAAGGACCCTATTGCACCAGCCCCCATAACAAGTATATTCATTTAAATACACCAATTTCCTTTAGTTTCTCTTCTAAATTATTTTCATCAAATGAGATAAGAGGATGCAGGATTGGAACATCTATATTTTTTTTAAACTCTTTGATTTTTGGGAAATTATTTTTTAAATCAAAAAAACCTGTTACAACTGCTTTACATTTTTTTTCAGATAATTTTTTATTTAGTTCACTGAAAAAATTTTTGTTTTCATTATAAACAAATATCTCTGACTCTAGATACCACTTTTTAACAAAGGAATTCAATAAACTAATATCAAAATCTTTTTTTACAAAAAATAATGGTTTGCAACCTCGTCTTAAAATATAAAAACAAGCAAGAATAGAATAAATGTTATCAATAAAACTTAAGACTTTATCTTGTGATCCGACTGGCATTCCACCGGGACCATTTATTTTTTCTTTGAACAGGTATGCATTTTCTTCTCTTATATCAATAAATAACTCAAAATCAGGATTTGTCAAATCAACACTACATCCCGTGTTTTCTTGGATTTTTCTTCCTATTTTCACCGAAACATCTTGACTTGTATAATTATGATTTCCAGTTCGGTTTGTCCTTATCGCAAAACTTATATCTTTTTTAAGATAATCCTTTGATAGACTAATTGTTTTTTTTGAAATAGATTTGATATTCGAATTTGTTTGGGTTGAAGGGCTAAAGTTTACAATCCCAAATATTTTTTTCAAAATAATTAGAGAACGATCTATTTTATCTGTATAAAGATATATTCTTCCCCATTCACTTTTTATTTTATTTGTTATTTTCTCCTGATTAAGAATTGTTTTAATATTTTTTATTAAAATTCTTTCGAATTTTTTTCTAATATAATTACTTTTTAAGGCAATTTCTCCATATCTAATTATTATAAGTTCAAATTTCACACATATTATGATTAAAAAAGATTACATTAATATTTCTAAAGACACATCTCTTATTTTCTTTATTCTATTTTTAAGGGAACATACTTTTAAATTACTTTTTATATTATCAGTGGAGTTATATGCCACAAAAAAAGGAGATACAAGACAAACTAAAAAAGGCAAACGCAGAGACAGGTGACAAAATAAAAGTTGAATCAAAAAATGTAAAAAGAGAAGGGTTTTTGATGCCTCATCATCAATTCAGTGATGAGGATATCATTACTATAAAACTTGACAACGGATATAATATAGGTCTAAAAGTAGATAAGGACACTAAGATCACTCTCTTAGATAAACATAAAAAAAAGGTAAATAAACCAAAGGAAATACCTTTTGATAAAAACAAAAAAAATGTTTCTTTGATTGGTACAGGCGGAACAATTGCTTGTTACGTCGATTATAGAACAGGTGCTGTGCATCCCGCAAGTTCGGCAAAAGAACTTGCTTTTTCAGTTCCGGAGGTGTTTGATGTATGTAATGTTAAGGCTCAAGTTGCTTATCAGATACTCAGTGAAAATATCGACATAAAACATTGGCAGATTCTATCAAAAAAAATAGCTGATGAATTAAACAATGGAGCAGTTGGCGTGATAGTTCCTCATGGAACAGATACTATGGGTTATACAGGTGCAGCTCTTTCTTTTATGATTAAAGATTTATCTGGCCCTGTTGTATTAGTTGGATCTCAACGTAGTAGCGATAGACCAAGTTCAGATGCGGCTCTCAATTTAATTGCTGCTGCAAATATTGCATCTAAATCTGATATTGGTGAAATTGTTGTTACTATGCATAGTGATATTTCTGATACAAAAATAATGATACATAGAGGAACAAAAGTAAGAAAGTTCCATACTTCAAGAAGAGATGCTTTCAAAACTGTAAATGATCTACCTTTGGGTTTTGTTGAAAACAATAAAATAGAACTTAACAGCAAATATCGGAAAAAAACAAAAGGGAAAGTGAGAGTAGATAGCAAGATGGAACCAGATGTAAGTATGATTTATTATTATCCTGGTATGAAAGCAGAGGACATACCTGAAAAAAAGGGTGTTGTGATTATTGGTACAGGTCTTGGTCATGTCTCTGAGAAACTTATACCAAGAATAAAGAAACTTGTTGACAAAGGGACAATAATTGTTATGACCTCTCAGTGTTTTTTTGGTAGAGTTGATATGAGTGTTTATTCGACAGGTCGAGATCTTATCAAAGCAGGTATTATACCTTGTTTAGACATGCTACCTGAAACGGCATATGTAAAACTTATGTGGGCTTTAGGTCATTCAAGTAATAGAGATGAAGTTAAAAAAATAATGAATACAAATATTGCTGGTGAAATTTCTGATAGAACAAAAAGTAAAGCTTTTTTATAAAAAATAAAAAAATTGCTGAGATTTATGCGTGTTTCTCAGCTATATCTCCTATTAATGGTAGTTTGAATTTTTCCCCCTGATATGCTTTTATCATAAGCACAATCCAGAGAATTACTGTAACTACCCATATAATCCACGAAAGATATACTAATGCAACTATTCCTGGATCATAACCAGTATACCAACTCCATTTAGGTGCACCAATCCATCCAAATACCCAAGCAAGTATCATCAATGGAAGGAAGGTTAAAAAGGATTGCAATGCATGGAATCTTACAGTTTTGTTTTCTTTTTCCATTAGAAAAAAGATTATCCCTGTAAGCCATATACCTAAATAGCAAAGAAATCCTGCTATATTCTCGTCTAAATTCATAGATGTTTTTGCCATAATAAATTCCCCATTATTTGAATTGATACATTATTTCTTGTTATTTATTACTTTTTGTTTTTTTAGGTATAAGAAAAAATTGACTCTTAATGTTAATTACATTTATTTTATCATACTTAAGTTCTATTTTTTTAGGTTTTTTAATTTGAATTGTGTTATATGTTTCTGTATCCATTAACTGAATTTCATCTTTAGTTTGACTTACGATTATCATTTCTTTTATTTTTTCTTTATCTGCAAGTGTTTTTATGCTTTCAAGTTTTTTTGGGCTTACTGATTCTTCTTCCCAATTAGAGAGATTTAATAGTTTTACATTATTTGAGTTAACTGAATTTATTTTGTAATAATTATTTTCAAATTTTATGTAATCATCTTTTTTATAGTTTGGAAGTCTTAGTAGATACGTCATTCTATAGATTTGTTTACTATCTTTCATTCCTATGTTTTTTGAGGATTTTTTAGTGTTTCCGCCGTATTCTCCTTCAATTTTTTTTAGAATAGTTTCTGCTGCTTGGTTGTCACTTATAAAAAATGTAATTCCCCCGTGTTCTTTTTTTATATCTGTTATAAAAAGACTGCGGTTTCCTTTTGACTGCATGTTTTGTGTCTGGTTTATTACGTTTTGTATTATATTTTCTTTTTCTTCATTTGATAGTTTTCTATCATCAGTTCTTATCTGTATTATTGCTTCGTGATATCCTCCAAAACGTTTGGAGCATACATCACATACTGTTTTTTTTAATCTAACTTCCAGATTGTGTTTTTCAGTTACTTCTGTTTTGTCTATGAGACCAGAGATGTATACAAAACAATCATAGCCTTTTTGTGTTTCTTTACATACTGGGTTTATATCTATTTTTTTAAGTTCTTTTTTTATTTTAAATGTATTTCTAATGATTCTTATTAGTACATCGTTTAGTAGTTGATCTATCCAGGTATTTTTGTATTTAAAATTTCCACAATTTGTACATATTGGTAGATGTATTATTTCTGGTGCTTCTGTAAAACTATGTGATTTTACATAGCATTCAATACATTCACCATTTTTGTATATCTCTTTTTCTTTTCCACATTCTACACAAAACATATTTTTTAAGGTTAATACTCCGTATATTATAAGTATATAGGTTGTTTTTACATTTTTGTGTTAAAAACTAGAACCGCATGTCGAAAGGATATTAAAGTTATAACCGAGATTTATAATGAAGCAATAGTTAATACTAACTCTACTTTTGATACAGAGAAAAAAACTATAAAAGAGATGGAAGAGTGGTTTAATAATCATGGTTCTAAAAATCCTATTATTGTTGCAGAAAAAGATGGCGTGACTGCTGGTTGGGCGGCGCTTAGTAAATATAACAATAAAAAGGCTTATTCTAATACTGCTGAAATTTCTCTATACGTTTTAGAAACTTATCAAGGAAAAGGCATAGGTAAAAAATTAATGAATAACCTATTAAGAGAGGGCAAGAAGGCAGATATTCATGCAGTTATCGCTAGAATAACAGAAGGTAATGATGTTAGTATTCATTTGCACAAAGAATTTGGTTTTAAAAAAATTGGCACCTTAAAAGAAGTTGGAAAAAAATTTGATAAATTGCTTGATGTCCATATTTTTGAAAAGATTTTATTATGAAAAGATTGCTGATTTTTCGATCGAAGAGAATAAGTAGACAGAAGAAAAGTTATAATATGCAATAATATAAAACTTGCTTTTTCTAAAATAAAATAAGTTTTTTACTGGATTTATAAAACTAAAATAAACAAATAAAAAATTTAATGTAACTAATGTTATATTTAATTATAGAAAGATTTTTATTAAAGTTAAGTAATACTATCTCTACAACCTATATAGGTTCTTTTGGGGAGGAAACAAAATATGAAAAAGAAAGTGTTAGGTGTTATTGTTTGTATGCTGATGGTTGGGACGATTTTTTCAGCATCTGGAAATATTGTAGTTAAAAATGTTTCTAATCAGGATGATGATTTTGATATCTATAACAATGACGTGGAATGGATTACTCAACTAGTTGATTCGGAAGGTGATGTTGGGTTATATAGTGATCTTATAGCTGATGATATTAATCAGTTTCTAAGTTATTATGATAACACAAATGGTGACCTGAAATATGCTGTATGGGATGGCGAATCCTGGGACATTCAGGTTGTTGACAGCGTGGGTGATGTTGGTATGCATTCATCCTTAGCATTTGGTATGATGGGTAACCCACTTATTAGCTACTATGATAAAACAAATGGCAATCTGAAATATGCTTATTGGAATCCATATGAGGGTGGATATTGGGTTACACAAACAGTGGATAGTACTGGTGATGTAGGGCAGGGTTCAAGCCTAAGTATTTCTGTAGCTTGGAACGGTGATACGTATTACATTATTCCTCACATATCGTACTATGATGCTACTAATAACAAGTTAAAATATGCTTTCAAAAGTTATGATCCACCAGAATGGTATATTTATACTATTGACGACGGCGGATTGTATAATGATATGATAGTTGATTCTGAGGGGTTTAACAAAGCAATAGCCTACACTGGAGCAGACGGTGGTTTAAAATATTGTTATTATTATTGTAACCCAGATGGAGGATGCTACTGGGTAGATGAAGTAGTAGATAATTCCGGAGAGGGGTGGGATATCTCAATTGCATGTGACGATTATAACCGTCCTCATATATCCTATTATAAAAATGGTAAATTATATTATACATGGAAATCTGGTACTTCTTTTACGACACCTGTAGTTGTTGATAATGTAATCTATGGCGGATGGGGTTCATCTATTGCTACCTATGATAATGATGCATATATTAGCTACTACAAATATGATACAAGAGATCTATACTATAGGAAGATGTCTGAGAGCTCAGGTGTGCCTTTGTTAACTGAAGGTGATGTAGGTCAGCATTCCTCGATTTTTGTTTATGATGGCTTGGTACATGTGTCTTCTTATGATAATACTAATGATGATATGGTAAAGGTTTTTCAACAAGTTGAAGAGGAGGAGGATTGCTTAGTTATGAGTGCAGAGTTCCAACCAGTGCAGGTTTGCTATCAGGATGATCCGCTTTACCCGCCAAGTGATCTAGATGTCAGTAATCCTTGTGTCCTGAAAGCAGGTCTTGACATGGTCGCTGGTAAAAACACAGTTTTGTTTGGCCATCCCTATTCAGATAGAAAAACAATCAATATAACTGTTTGTAATCATATAAAAGAGTTTAAAGCTAACTTTGTTTTTTCAAGGGGCATCAAAAATGAATATGAAGATGTTATACATGAGACTGAGGAATTTACTATTAAACTAGGCACCCATAAGTATCCTCTTAGCGCCCCTATACCTGATAAGTCTTTCCAGTGGAAGATATGGGAGGGTAATACGAAAAGTAAAGAGGGTTACATTAAACTAAAGATGAAACCAGATAACACCAAAGCATGTGATAGTGATATTTGTGATCCCCATAAATGTACAGAGATATTATGTGAAGTGAGAGTTAACAAAACAATTGATCTAACTATTTATTATTTACCACATCAGTTCTCAGGCGGACCACCAATGCCAGATTTTTTTAAAGAACAAGTCAGTATCAATATTCCCTTTGATCGATGGAACAATCACGAACTTTGGCCTTGGTGGGAATCCATATATCCTGTTGCAGAAAGTGGACCTCGCGAAAACAATGAAAGACATGGTTTATATCCGCTACGGAATCCTAGATTTAGATGGACCTTTGATATCAACTTTGATAATCGTTTGGGAGAGTGGTTTCATATAACAAGTGAAACTATTTTTAAAACCCTCCCCAATGAGGAAAATAAAAGTGGAGCTAGACAGTTTTTATATCAAGCTATGGAATATTATGGCCCTATTAATTATTATTATATGCATTATCACTTAAAACGTATTATTGTACTTGTTAATACAAGCTTATTAACGATTAATCCAAGAATGAAAGCCGTAGGATATGCACCTGATGAACACCAATATAGTGTATGTGTAATAGTTGATTGGAATGCTAGAACAGGAGCTGCAGCACATGAAATAGGTCATTCCTATGGTCTGAAGGATAATTATGTATTGGATAAAACAGATCCTGATCACCCAAGGTTTATAGATGAGGGAGACCATGCAACAGGCTACTGGGTGAACAATAACTCAGATGTACCACAAGAGTCTTTTGATATAATGGCCTCTTCTCATGAAATGTGGAGTAAAACTGAAAAAACATGGATTTCAAAACCGAACTATAAAAGACTTCTTCATGAGTTTACAAATGCTAAAGACCCAGAAATATTGGGAATAGGAGGATGGATAAATAAAAACGACGAAATAACCCTCGATCCATGGTATCATCTTGATGAAGGATATGTTGACATAGAATGGGGTTCAACAGGTGATTACCTGATAAAAGCATATAACCAAAATGGTGTTAAATTAGGACAAGCAGGTTTTGATATAGAATTTTCATATAATCATGATGATTGGGGAAAAATACCACTGGAGAAAGTCCCGTTTTATTTCAATGTAGAATATTTACAGGGGCTATATCAGATTGATATTGTGAATGCTTCAAATAACCAAGTCCTTGCTAGTAAAACAAAATCATCCAATCTTCCAACGGTGGATATAACATCACCAAGACCAGGTGAAAAAATTAAACCAACTAAAACAGAGATAAGTTGGACAGCTAATGACGCTGATTATGATGATCTCTTATACCATGTTTACTTAAAATATGATGAGGATGAAGTCTGGTGTCCATTGAATCTTAGTGTTACAGATATGTCATGTATATTTGATTTATCGGATTGCCCAAAAGGTAATTATGAGTTGATGGTCTTTGTTACAGATGGGTGGAATATAGCTGAGGATATCGTTGATTTTACAATCAAAGATGGTAAACCAAAATTCTTACAATTATTCAGATTTCTAGAGAACTATCCAACAATATACAAGATCTTACAATTAATACAAAAAATCTAAACAATTTCTAATTTATTAAAAATACGCTTGCGAAAAAAAAAATTATTTTTAGATATATCCTAAGAATTTTAAAATTAATGTTTTTCAATTTTTTTAAAAAATTTTTTGCAGTTATCACAACATAATATTATTTCGCCTGTTGCTTTTCTAACCTCGATTAATTCATTTTTTTTGAATTTTTTATTGCAACAAGCGCAGGTTACTCCAAATAACATAGATTATTCTATTTACCCTGTATCTCTCCAGGACTCATCATCGTCATCATCAAATTCATCTTCGTCATCCTCATCTTCATAGATCCCAACATCTTCGAGTCTCTCTTCTTCAGTGAGTTCCTCAGGACGTTCATCATCACTTTGTTTAGTTTTCTTTTTCTTTTTTGGTGGCATTTCCAAAACCTCCATCTTATTTACAGTAATACACAAAAATAGGTTTAAAACACTTTAGAGAAAAAAACAAGGAAAAACATTCAAAAAAACGTAAAAAACTCTGATAAGTCTTATATAATAAAGAAAAATCTCTGGCGAAAAATTATCTAAAAATAAAAAATAGGAATATATATGTTTGAATTAAATACTAATAATATAGATATCTTTGCTTGGGTTATACTCCCGATTTTAATATTTCTAGCAAGAGTTTGTGATGTAAGTATTGGAACGATTAGAATAATATTTGTTTCCAAGGGAATCAAATATCTTGCAACTTTCCTGGGTTTTTTTGAAATACTAATATGGCTTATGGCTATCAGTCAAATCATGCAAAACCTTACCAATGTTTACTATTATCTTTTTTATGCCGGCGGTTTTTCTACAGGAATCTTTGTGGGGATACTTATCGATGAAAAACTCTCTATAGGTACTGTGAGTGTAAGAATCATAACAAGAACAGATGCTTCAAAACTAATTGAGGGTTTGAAAAACAAAAAATATGGTGTCACATCTGTTGATGCAGAAGGACCAAAAGGAAAGGTGAAACTTATTTTTACTGTTGTAAACAGACAAAATATTCAAAATGTGATAAAAATAGTTAAAAAATATAATCCCAAAGCATTCTACTCAATTGAAGATATTAGACAAGTAAGTGAATATCTACCATCATACGAAAAACCCTGGTATAAAATAGGGCTCCCGAAATCTTTCAGAAACATAAGAAAGGCAAAATAATTTCAATATTCTTCAGTGTCATCATCATATTCATATGCCGAAGACTCTTTTTTATAATCACTATATCCTTGAGCTCCAGAATTACCAGTTTTTACAATTTTATTATGACAAACCTTGCATCTCCCTTCACTATCATACTCTCTCCATTCCATACAATACATGCAAAATTCGTCTTTACCTGTTTTTACTTTCATTATTTATTTCCTCTATAAAGGTAATTTTTTAGTACAATAAAAAACATCAATTTTTCCTGTCTCTAAAATAAGCTTTTTGAATTCTTCTAAAATATTTTTAAGTTCATCATTTGAAATATTTATTTGATTGATTTTTTGTTTACATATTAAATCTGATACAACGCCCTGAAGTCTACAAACCAATGGTCTAACGGGATATATACTGCATCTACTATTTTTTAAATAAGGACATTTCATATTGTTTTTTTCAAATTCTTCTTTTGTCCAAACAATACGTTTGACATTGTTTTCGCTCATATATTCCTTAATGAGCAAATCTTCAGGTTCAAACCATATTACTGGCCCACAGCATTCATTACAATGTTTACAATCAAACGAAGGTATTTTTGAATATATTTTTTTTAATTGCTCTTTTATATCTAACAATTATCACATACCTCAAACAGAAAATTAAATAATTTAAAAATGAGAGCGGAGAAAAGAAATAAGTAAATATTCCGCTCTACATGTTTAAGATAAATACAATCTTGATTTTCATGTATTTAGATAACTAAAATCTAATTTTTTATTTCTTGTCTTTCTTTTTCTTTTTCTTTGGGGCCACCTATTTTCACCTCTTATCCTCTATTTTTTGCAAGATATAATTTTTAAAACTTATTCATAAAAGATGCCGTGTGATTCCAAGGAATTTAAATGTAATACTATTACTATCCAAGGAAATATTTGCAAAAAAACAAAAATTTTCTTTTTTTATCTATAAAAAATTCAAGGGATTTCAATAGGTGAAATAAATTCACTATCTGCCTCTAAAACAGTTATTATTTCTTCATCTTTTAATCCAATAGAGAGTAACTGGGTTTGTATAATTTCTTTAAGTTCTTTATAAGACGGTGAAACCATAAAAATTGCTAATCTTTTATTTCCTGATATCTGATATACCCTCAGAACATTTTTTACTTTCTTTATTTTATCAGTTATTTTATCAAGTTCTGATGCCGAATCGGGGTTACCGAGAATTATTGCAAAGAAATTAAGACCTAAAGCAGTTTTATCTATTAAAGCAGTATACCCCTGTATTATTCCTACCCTTTCCATTGCTTTAATTCTATCTCTAATAGTTGTTTCTGATCTATTTAATTCAGATGCGATTTCTTTATAGGTTATACGTGCATCTTTCTGAAGTAGAAATAAAATTTTTTTGTTGATATTATCAATCTTCACAATAATCTGTATATTTTAATCATTTAAAAAAATATGAGATTAATTAATTGTAAATAAATAATTATTTTGGTAAAAAAACTATTTTTTTATAGAATTGTAACCGCTTTCAAATGCTTTCTTATTTATTTCTTTATATTTTTTTGGAACGTTTTCAAGAACTGTATCAAGAAGTATTTTTTTATCAAAAGGTAAAACACCTGATCCAGCAAGAGCACCGAGCATCACAACATTTTTTGTGATAAGAGCACCAGCTTTTTTTGCTAGTTTTACTGCGTCAACTTTGTAAAGCTTTCCATAAGTTTTTATTTTGTTGTATACTTTTTCTATATCAGGATATACTTCATCTCCTGTTGAAACAGTAAATGGAACCACAGGATTGATATCTGTGATTATTTTTGTATCTTTATTTGAATAATCAATATATCTTAGTGCTTCAATAGGCTCAGTACTAACTATAACATCAGCAGAACAAGCTTGTACCAAGGGACCATATACATCACCAAGTCTTACAGTACAATTAACACTTCCACCACGTTGTGCCATACCATGGACTTCGCTGACAAACACATTTACTCCTGCTTTTACAGCTGCTTTTCCAAGAATATTTGCAGCAGTGATAACTCCTTGACCACCGACACCCGTAAGAACTATGTTTGTTTTAGTCATTTTCCTTCCTCCTTAACAACAATTGCATCAAAAGGACAAATTGTCGCACAGTTACCACATCCATTACATTGCTGCTCATCAATAAAAACTTCTTTGTTTTCTCCATAATATAACGCGGGGCAACCAAATTTACTGATACATAAATAACATTTCTTACATTTATCCTGATCGACAGTATATACGGGTATTTTTTCTCCGCGTTTTCTCTTATCTCGGTTTTCAAGAAGGATACATGGTGACTTACTAACAACTACAGCAGGGCCTTTATAATCAAGCGCTTCTTTGAATATTTTTGTTGTTTTCTTTATATCATTAGGATCTGTTATCTCTACTTTTTCAATCCCACATCCTTTACATACCTCTTCTACAAAGATTTTTTTTGCAGGTCTACCCATTCCATCAAATTCTGTACCTGGATGAGGTTGATGACCAGTCATTGCAGTAGTTCTGTTATCAAGAACTGTTAGTACCACATCATGATTATGATGCGCAGCATTTACAACCGGAGGAATCCCTGAGTGGAAAAAAGTTGAATCTCCCATGAAACTAATTATTTTTTCATCAGTTGCAACAGACAATCCGCAAGCTGTTCCAGCGTTACTTCCCATACAAAGAAGTAAATCAGCCATCTCGAGTGGCTTTGCACGTCCAAGAGTGTAACATCCGATATCAGTTGGATATATAACACCTCTAGGCTTTGCTAATTTTGCAGCATAATAGGTTGCTCTATGTGGACAACCTGGACAGAGAGCTGGTGGTCTTGAAGGTAGTTTTATATCAGATTTCTTAGGTTTTTTTATTGGGTTTTTGATATTAAGAATATTACAAATTCCCTCTGTTACAATATCTAAATTATATTCGAAAAGCCTTGAGAAATGATTAGTTGTTTTACCGAATAGTTCTATATCTGAATTCATATCATAAGCAATATTTTTGAATTGATTTTCAAGAATGGGTTCTAGTTCCTCTACAACAATTATCTTTTTGCAACTTTTTATGAATTTTTCACACATTTTACGTGGTAGAGGATGAGTCATACCAAGTTTTAGAATTCTTATATCTAAATTTAGGTCGTCTGCTACTTCTCTAACATAATTATAGGAAACACCTGATGTGACAATCCCCCAATCTTTTGGTTTTCCCACATTTATTATTTTGTTAAACTCTGATTTTTCGCTTATCTCTCCTGCTTTTTTTATCATTTTAAGAAGTTCAGGATGTCTTTTTCTTGCAATCGCTGGGGTTGTAACCCACATAGGGCTTCTTTCGAATTTTCCTTTTTTACGTGGTTTCTTTATTTTTTTTAGATTAATTGGTCCTCGTACATGATTTAATCTGGTAGTTGTTCTAAGAAGTATAGGTGATTTTAATTTTTCTGATATTTCAAAACCTATACGTGTCATCTCTTTTGCTTCATTTGGAGTTGTTGGCTCAAGCATTGGCGCACCAGAAAATAATGCATAATATCTGTTATCTTGTTCGTTTTGAGAGGAGTGACATGACGGGTCATCTGCTGATATTATCACATGCCCCCCGTTACATCCTATGTACATATATGTCATGAAAGTATCACTTGCTACATTTAGACCGACATGTTTCATACAGGTAAGAGCACGAAGACCAGATATTGCTGAAGCACCAGCAACCTCTAATGCTACTTTTTCGTTTGTTGAATATTCAAAATAATAACTTGGATCTTTTTTTTGTTTGGTGAAATATCTAGCGATATATGAAAAAGTATCAGCAATTTCAGAAGAAGGAGTCCCGGGATATGTTGTTGCTACATCCACACCTGCTTCTAATGCTCCTCTAGTTATTGCTTCGTTTCCAAGTAAAAGTATTTTTTTGCCTGGTTTATCTTCTAGTATTTCCATATTTTCAACTCCCTATAAAAGACAAATTCATTTACTTATACTGCAAAACCTGTAAAATAAGAATTATTTATAAACCTAACTAATCTATTATATTTGCAATTTTAAATCAATTTTTATAAACGAAAGTTTTATAAATAATAGTTTACTTCTAATGAGTATATAAATACAAGTTAAGACCAGGGAGGAAAAGATATGCCAGAAAAAGAAGTAAACCCAGATGAGAACGTAATATACGTTGGAAACAAACCCCCAATGAGCTATGTATTAGCAGTAGTAACACAGTTCAATGGTGGGTCAGATGAAGTAATAATAAAAGCACGCGGACGTGCTATAAGCCGCGCTGTTGACACGGCAGAAATAACAAGAAATCGTTTTGTAACCGATGCAAAAGTAAAAGATATTGTCATTGGTACAGAAAGTATTACAAACGAAGAAGGACGCAGTTCCAACGTATCATCAATAGAAATATCTTTGACAACAAAGAAATAAAAGCTTAATTAGCAAGCAAAAGTGAATTCAAGCAATTGCTATACAAAAAACTCTTTTTGAGCATGTATAGTAGTTGTTACTTTATTTTATTTTTATATTGCTTAAAAAATATTTTATTTTGAATTTTTATACCTAAATTATTTGTAAAAAGGGAAATAATTTAAACTCAGTAATATATTCACATTGCCGGTTGAAAGGGATGGTAAATTATATTATTATAACTGGCGGGGTTATTTCTGGATTAGGAAAAGGAATAACTACTGCCTCAATAGGAAAAATACTACAACTACATGGATACAAAGTAACAGCTATGAAAATAGATCCATATATGAACTATGATGCTGGAACCTTGCGTCCCACAGAGCATGGGGAAGTATGGGTCACTGAAGATGGTGGAGAAATAGACCAAGATCTTGGACATTACGAACGTTTTTTAGATATAAATATACCAAAATATCATAACATTACAACAGGTCAAGTTTATAATGCAGTAATTGAAAAAGAAAGAAAAGGAAAATATCTTGGAAAAACCGTCCAGCCTATTCCACATGTAACAAATGAAATAAAAAGAAGGATAAGACGACCTGCAGAAGAAAAAAACTGGGATTTTGTTTTAGTTGAAATCGGGGGCACCGTTGGAGACTATGAAAACGTATTATTTTTAGAAGCAGTAAGACAGATGAAACTAGAAGGAGATAAGGTTTTATTTGTACATGTAACATATGTACCAGTTTTAGATGCATTAGGCGAGGCGAAAACAAAACCTACTCAGCATTCAGTAAAACTACTACGTGAGATTGGAATACAACCTGATTTTATAATAGCTAGATCAGAGGATCCCCTTGATAATGTTAGAAGAGAAAAAATAGCTTTATTTTGTAATGTGCATGAGGAAGATGTAATATCTAACTCTGATGTTGACAACATATATTCAGTAAGTCTTCTCTTTGAAGACCAAGATCTATGTAAAAAAACATTGAGGAAACTTAGACTAAGAAAAGACCATGATGATCTTGAGGGATGGGAGAAGTTTATTAAAAAAATTCGTCGTTTGGAAAAAACTGTTACAATTGGAGTTGTAGGAAAATATTTTGATATAGGCACAAGTCAACTAAGCGATTCTTATATCAGTGTTATTGAGGCAATTAAACATGCCTCATGGAACAATAATCTAAAGCCGGACGTCCGTTGGATTGATTCAAAAGAATTTGAAAAAAATCCTAGTAAACTTTCAAATCTTGATGAATTAGATGGAATAATTGTACCAGGTGGTTTTGGCAAATCAGGTATTGGTGGTAAAATAGAAACAATTCGCTATGCACGAGAAAACAAAATACCATATCTCGGTCTTTGTCTTGGTATGCAACTTGCTGTTGTAGAATATGCTAGAAATGTTTGCAATATAAAAGATGCAAATACAGTTGAAGTAGATAAAAAAGCAGAGCACCCAGTAATTGATTTTATACCTGAACAAGTTGAAATAATACAGGAATCAAGATACGGCGCAACTATGCGTCTTGGAGCATGGCCAGCTATCCTTAAAAAAGGAACAAAAATTCATAAACAATATGGTAATGTAAAGGTCTCAGAGAGACATAGACATCGTTATGAAGTAAACCCAGAATATGTTGAAAAACTGGAAAACTGTGGGATACTTTTCTCAGGCAGAAGCCCGGATGGTGTTCTTATGGAGTTCATGGAAATAGCTAACCACCCTTATTTTGTTGGAACTCAAGCCCATCCAGAATTTAAATCACGTCCTATGAAACCAGCACCATTATTTAATGGGCTTATTAAAGCTGCTAAAAAAAGATAATTCTTAATATTACTATCAAAACATTAATATTTTATAAATCAATATTATTTTTATTACATGATTAAAAAAATATTGTTATTGTTTATTATTTCAATATTAAGTCTTATTCTGATTTTTTCTAATTCATCAATTATTTCCGGACTTGGGATAGAGCCAATAAAATTAGTAAAAAATCAAAATTATGATGATCATCTAATTGAAGATGTTCCGTATGTAGGCCAGTACTATAATCTTCATTGTTCTTACGCATCACGTACAATGTGCATTAAGCATCTAGGAATAAACGTAAGTTTAGAGGATATTTTATTTCATTCTGGCTTAGCATATTCAATGGGTTATCCATTTGAAATGCCTTCTTTTGATATGAATTTTAGATATATGCCAATGGGCGGCTACATAATATCACAAGATATCAAGGATGTTTCTCATTTAGCTTCAATTTATGGTTTTAAATTTAATGAATGGGAAATGCCTATAAATGAATCAGAAAACGGTTGGGAAATATATTTACAAAAAGTAAAAGAAAACATCTCAGCAAACATACCTGTTGTTACGAGTGTACATCCACTAAAATTAAAAACTTTTAGAAGTTTTTTAAATATACACGAAAAAATTTTGGATATTCTTAGTAGAAAGCCAGGTGGCCATGGAGTTGTAATTGTAGGTTATAATGATAGCAATAATACGATATGTTTTAATGACCCTTTAGCACTTTTTTTTGGAAATCCTGCAAAAGGAACATATATCTGGATGGATCAAAATTCGTTTTTAGACGCAGTAAATAATACATCTATTGATTCTTATTTAATCCGTACAATAACTAAAATGTCTGAGCCCATGGATGAAAAATTAGCTTTTAACATATCTCATAAAAGAAATTTAGAGCGTCTTAAAGGCAATGCCTCAGCATATGCAAACTATTCTGAGAAAGAAAATATCGAGTATACTTTTGGAATTGAAGCTGTAAACGATCTAAAAGAAAAATTCAATGATAAAGAAGAATGTAAAAATGTAAAAAAGGCGTATAAAACTAAAGGAAGAAAGCTAAAAATATTAAAACCAGCTATTAAAATTATTTCATTACTTGGTATAGTTCCTGACAGGTTTGAAGAAATGTCACTTCAAAATGAATTTGAAAAAAATGCCTTAGAAAAACTGATAGCATCTGAATATCTTAAAAATAATTCATATTTGTCAGATATATGTATTTATGATGCAGAATTATTTGAAGCAGAAGCAGAAAAATGGATGGAACTATCTAATCTTTATTCTAAATTCATTGAAAGATTGGTTTATAATTTCTCACCATTTGCAAGTATTATTTTAAAGAAAATGGCCGATGTATTAGATGAAATAATTGTAATAGAACAAGCAATTATTGACGATCCTTTAGAATTCTAAAGCTAAAAATATTCATTTTTTTGTTTTAATATATTTATCTATTGCTCTTGCTGTCTTTTTACCAGCACCCATAGCAAGAATTACTGTTGCTGCACCAGTAGCAATATCTCCACCAGCAAACACACCAGGAATATTAGTTTTTCCTTCTTCATCTGTTTTTATATTACCCCACTTCTCAGTTTCTAATTTTTCAAAGGACTGTGGAACTAAAGGATTTGGGCTTTGTCCGATAGCGATAAGTGCGGTGTCTATTTTTATCTTATGATTAGAGCCCTCAATTGGAATGGGTCTTCTACGTCCGCTGCTATCCGGTTCACCTAATTTCATCTGTACACACTCTACTTCCTTAAGCCGGCCTTTATCATCACCATAAAAATGAACTGGGTTAGTGAGAAGCTTGAAAATAACTCCTTCTTCCTTAGCATGTTCTATTTCTTCGTTTCTTGCTGGCATCTCTTTTTCACTACGTCTATAAATGATATATGATTTTTTTGCACCAAGTCTAAGAGAGGTACGTGCACAATCCATAGCTACGTTACCCGCACCAAACGTTGCTACCACGTCTCCAATTTTAATTGGTGTATCATATTCAGGAAAGCGGTATGCTTTCATCATGTTAACACGGGTAAGAAATTCATTAGCAGAATAAACCCCATCAAGATTTTCACCAGGGATATTTAAAAAACGAGGGAGCCCTGCGCCGGTACCAATAAAAACTGCGTCAAAATCATCTAGAAGTTCTTCAACAGCTATAGTTTTTCCTACAACAACATCATACTTTATATCTACACCCAGTTTTTTTATGTAATCGACTTCTTTTCTAACAATTTCTTTAGGTAAACGAAACTCAGGGATACCATACATTAAAACACCGCCAGGCGCATGAAATGCTTCAAAAATAGTAACACCATGACCCATTTTTGCTAGATCACCAGCGCAAGTAAGACCAGCAGGACCGGCTCCAACAACTGCTACTTTTTTACAGGTGGATTTTACCTTATCAGGTGCTTTAACTCCTTTTTTTCGTTCGTAATCAGCTAAAAAACGTTCCAACCTGCCGATTGCAACTGGCTCGCCAATCTTTAAGAGAGTGCATTCTCCTTCGCACTGTTCTTCATAAGGACATACACGCCCGCAGACCGCAGGAAGACTAGTTTTTGTTTTTAGGATTTCAACAGCTTTATCAAAATTTCCTTCAGCAACTTCTTTTATGAATTCAGGTATATCTATCTCGACAGGACAACCCTTTGTACATGGACGGTTTTTACATTGCAAACATCTTTTTGCCTCTTCAATAGCTGTTTTTTTATCATAACCATATGGTACCTCGTCAAAATTGTGAATTCTTTTTTTTGGGTCCTGCTCTGGCATCTTATGTTTTTCTTTTTTTACTGCCATTTTAGATTTTCACCCCTGCACATTTACAAGCGTGATCTTCTTTATCCAGAAAACGGCGGTTACGTACCATTAGATTCTTAAAATCTACAAGATGCCCATCAAACTCAGGACCATCAACACAGGCAAACTTTGTTTCTCC